>Ga0208783_10000018_pt1 | contig 114558 bp, 101 predicted proteins | sample DEB19_08_DNA_2_FD_184529 | JGI IMG/M metagenome (GOLD analysis project Ga0208783, IMG submission 184529) | Aqueous microbial communities from the Delaware River and Bay under freshwater to marine salinity gradient to study organic matter... | ecosystem: Environmental > Aquatic > Marine >... | reverse complement strand
CCGTGAAAATTAACTCTATTGCATTAGAGAGTGTAAGTTACAAAGCAGGTGCATACCACCTGATTCTTAATGTAGAAGGTCCTGACATGGGATCAGAATTTGAAGGATTCTTAGTAGACAAAGACAAACCTACTGGTCCCCGTTACAAAGGCCAGATTGGTAAAGTTAAGTTTGGCTTTTATCCTTTCTCTGATGGTGAAACCAAAACTGGTATCAAGATCAGTAGAGATTTGAGTATTTTACGTGCAGTACAGCAGTTATGTATTGCCGGAAATAAACTTGAGTGGTTTGAAGAAGCAGATGGTAAGTTTGCAACTATTGAAGATTTTGTTAAAGCAGCCGGTACAATCATTTCTGATGATACCTTATTTAACATGTGCATCAATGGTAAAGAGTATGAGAAGAATGGTTATATCAACTATGATTTATTCTTACCAAAGTCTAGCAAAGAGGCCTATGCTGTAGAGTCTGCAGCTGCAAGCCCAAGTAAATTAATCTCTTACAATCCTGAGTTACATATCAAGAAAGCTAAGGTAGAAACAGTAGCATCATTTGGTGATACTAATCCTTTTACCTCTGATTCTGGTACATCTACAGGATTTGAGTTTTAAGTTTTAAAGTTTATTATATAAAAGGGGGATTATATGGTCCCCCTTTTTTATTATTGCAGTTATGATTAGTACGAAGATCCTAATTCCGGATATAAAGTCAGTACCTATTACATGGGTATTTGAGCATTATTGTAGATTAGATCAGAAGTTAACTGGTCAAGATATTAAGATAAAGTCCGTCTTTAATCCTAGTGAAAGAACTCCTAGTATGTGTATTTACTTTAAACAAGATAAAGAAAAATATTACTACAAAGATTTCTCAACGGATAATGGTGGTGATTGTATTGATTTAGTACAGAAGATGCTTGCTATAGATAGCCGGTTAAATGCCATGCATAAGATTGTAAGAGATTACAATGAATTTGTATTACATAACAACGGTGGCTATGATTTACAAGTGTTTAAACAGTACAATAAATACAAGATTGATAGATATGAAGTTAGGCAATGGAATACACTAGATAAAGATTACTGGAGTAAATATGGTATAGGTTCTAAAATGCTAGAGCACTATAACATAAAACCTCTAAGTACTTATAGTATGTTTAAAGAAGAGGATGGTATATATAAAGTCTTAAATATTGAAGGCTCTAATATATATGGTTACTTCAAGAAAGATGGTACACTAGTTAAAATCTATCAGCCTAAAGTTCAGAAGAAGAAATTCTTAAAAGTAAAAGATTATGTACAAGGTAGTGAGCAACTATTGGGTAATGATTTATTAGTAATTGTATCCTCTCTTAAAGATGGTATGTGTTTAAAGAAGATGTATCCCCATATAGATTTTCTGGCACCAGATTCTGAGAATACAATGATTAAGAAAGAATATCTAAATGTCATTAGTGGTAACTATAAAAGTTGCTATATACTATTTGATAATGATGATGCCGGTAATAGAGCTACAATAAAGTATTGTAATCAATTTCCTTATTTAAAATATTTATATTTGCCTTTCTCTAAAGACATCTCTGATTCTGTAAAGGATCATGGATATCAAAAGATAAAAGAATATTTAGATAATTACTATGACAACATTTATCATACCGGGTAACACACCTTCTAGTAAGAATGGTAGAGTATGGACAGGCAAATACAGTATTGCAAGCGCTGCCACAAGAAAGTGGAAACTTGCTACTGATGAGCACTGGAAAGCACAAGCCAAACAGTTTAGAAAAGAATCTAAAGATCTTGGTAAACCATTGTATATAGAGTTTAAGTTCTATAGAAAGAGCAGACATAAGTTTGACTTGATTAACATAGCACAGGCTGTACAAGATGCAATGGTAAACTATGATTGGATAGATGATGATAACGCTGATGAACTAGTGCCAGTATTTGCTACTTATGAGTATGATAATAAAAACCCAAGAGTTGAAATTAAAATCCTAAAGAAATGGAAGTAAAAAAGAAGATTAAGGTAATGTATGCTTTTAGTCAAGCTGCGGCTCTTTATGTAGACATTCATGGTTGGGATGCATTGTTTAGTAATAAACATGAATCAATGCAGGTAGACTATGATTATGGTATTAAAGAATTTGATACTAAGAAAGAAGCAGAAGCCTATGTTAATGGTGTAAATGATGCAAATGGTTGGACAGACCCTGTAGCAGAGATTGTGTGAAAGAATCAGATTTAAAAGAAATTAGAAAGGCTTATATATTAGCTAAAGCACTTAATGTGCAGTATCAGTTTATTAGAGAACTTGTAAATCCAGAACTTAAAAAATCTGTAAACGAGGCAAAAGCTAAGAACTCTCATGTGATATCTATAGTTAACAGGTATTTCTCTAAGAGGAATGTAGATGGATCATTTGTAGATCAAGAAGAGGAATTAGCATTTCAGTTTTTAGAAGAACTGGATAAGATTACAAAACTTTAAAACCAATTTACTATGAAAAAAGACGAAGAACTGGCATTAGCCGGGAAAGAACTTATGCTTGAACAACCCTTCTATGGTATGTTCTTGATAGGTCTCAACAAAGAATGGAATGACAAAATTCCTACCGCTGGTGTCAGCAAACACAATATTAACTACAAGCTTGTAATTAACACAGAATTCTGGGCAAGCTTACCTCATGATCACAAGAAAGGCTTATTGTGGCATGAGTTATTACATATTGTGTTTGATCACCTTAATTTACGAGATGAGTTTGCAGACAAACAGTTATTTAATATAGCTGCTGACTGTGAGCTTAATCAATACATTACTCCAAGTTGTCTTCCTGACGGTGCAATCTTACCAAGCTCATTTCCTAATTTAAATCTTCAATTTAGGGCAGGTACTAGATACTACTATGACATGCTACAACAGAATAAAGATGATGAAGATGTACAAAACATGACAGGCGGTGCTGGTGATATGCATCCCACATGGGAAGAGTTTGATAACTTAAGTGATTCTGAAAAGAAACTACTTAAATCTCAAGCTGAGTATCAACTTAGAGAAGCCGCAGAAGAATGTCTCAAATCTAGAGGTCATTTACCTGGAGAGATTAGTGAGATTTATAAAAGAATTACTGAGATTACTCCAAGTAAATTTAACTGGAAGGCTTATCTTAGAAGATTTGCTGGTAACTCTTATATAGTTGAGACTAAACTTTCTAGAAAGAAAATTAACAAAAGATATCCGGATGCTCCCGGACTAAAATTTAAACCCAAGAAACATATCTTGGTTGCAATAGATACATCTGGTAGTGTGAGCAATGATGAACTTGTAGAGTTCTTCAATGAAATTAAACACATGCATAAAACCGGAACAGAGATTACAGTATTACAGTGTGATACAGAGATTACTAGTGTTGAGAGTTATAACCCTAAGAAGGATGTAGAAGTCAAAGGTCGTGGAGGTACTGAGTTTGATCCCGTACTAGAATATTATAACAAGAATACTAAAAGATACACATGTCTTATTTATTTAACAGATGGTGAATGTTATACAACAGTTACACCAAGAGGTAGAATGCTTTGGGTTATTTCTTCAAAAGCCCAAATCAATGAGCAACTACCCGGTCCCCAAATCCAATTAAATTAAAAACCCTAAAAACATGGCACAAGTAAAATTAAACAGCGCTGAATTAAAAGATTTCATTAAGCACGTAATTAACAACAACAGATTCATTCAAGGTCAAGGTAAAGTACCAACAGCTTTGAATGTAGTAGGTAATGCAGGTCTTGGTAAAACTACAATTGTCTCTAACCTTGCAAAAGAAGAGGGTATGCAGTTTGTAAAAATTAACCTTGCAATGATAGAAGAGTTATCAGATCTAGTAGGATTTCCAGTTAAGGAATTTCAGATTGGTAAAGATACTCCTGATGGTCTTAAGACTAAGTGGGTAACTGAGATGGAAGCTGAGCTAGCAGTTAAGGCCGGGTTTAAACTAACCGGTGCAAGGCGCACTGCTTATTGTGCACCTGAATGGATTTCTGGTAAAGGTGAGTCTGGTATCTTATTATTAGATGATTACACTCGTGCAGATCCTAGAATGATCCAAGCATGTATGGATTTGATTAACACTCAGGAGTATATCTCATGGAAGTTACCTAAAGACTGGACTATCATCCTAACTACTAACCCTGATGGTGGTGACTATCACGTAAATAGTATGGACGTAGCACAAACTACTCGCTTTATTTCTTGTGACTTAAAGTTTGATGTAGACTGTTGGGCACAGTGGGCAGAAGAAACAGCTATGGATGGCAGATGTATTAACTTCATCTTGAAGCATCCTGAAGTTGTTACTGAGTCTACTAACCCACGTGCAATTACTACATTCTTTAATGCTATCTCTAGCTTTGAGAAGTTTGAAGATAACCTACCTATGATCCAAATGATTGGTGAAGGTTCTGTTGGTGCAGACATGACTAGCTTGTTTACTTTGTTTATCAATAACAAACTGGACCAGTTGATGTCTCCTAAAGACATTATCTTACATGACAATGAGGACTATATCATAGGTACTTTGAAGTCTACAGTTGGTAGAGGTGACGATTACCGGGCAGACATTGCTAGTATTATGAGTACTAGGATTGTAAACTTTGCCTTGGCACACTTCAAAACAAATCCTATGAAGAGTGAAGTAATCAAACGTTTTGAGAAATTAGTGGTGGATGAGATATTTGCTATTGACCTTAAGTATATGATTGTAAGAAATCTTATTAATGGTAACAAGCAAAAATTTCAAAAGCTTATGTTGAACGATAAAGTTATGGAGTACACAATCCGATGAAAAATTTGTATTTAAGAATAGATGGTAATAAGTTTCAAAAGAAAGTAGGTGATACTTATTCTCCTTATGGTTTTAGTAGTAGTAACTATAAAGACTTGTTAGAGTCTCTTAAGTTAGAAAGCGTTAATATTGTAGATCCAACAATCTTTGATGGATTAAATACATCATCACAAAGTCTTGTAGCTGGTGACAAAGTATTTATAATGCCGGGGGTAACCATCCCTCGGTATAAAATACGGGAAACTGGTAAAGAGATTGGTTTTGATATAGTAAGAAATCAAACTAAAGCAACCAAAGTAGTCTTTAACAAGAAACAGGTTATAGAGGAAATGATAGACAAAAGAAATGAGATGGGAATACCTATTAATAGTGTAAAACAAATGTTTGAAACTTATAATATTAGTGCTCCTGAACTAGATGATCCAGATACAGGTAGTTATGTTGTTGTAGACTGGTCATTACTTAGAGGACTCAATCATGTCTATAATAGTGTTATATCTGGCAATAGTGATGGTCTAGAAACTAATCATTTTTATACTTATCGCTTTAAAGAAGATGCTTATGAGCAACTAATCAACGACTTGCTAGCTAATACTAAAGTTATCATCTCTGATAAAGATGTAATGAAACAGTGTAATGGTTCTCAACCACTTAACTCTGAATCTTATGCAAGGTTACTAAGTATGTTTAGTTCAAATCAAAATCAGGAAATTGGCTTGGAGTTATTATGTAACTGTGACTATGATCAGTCTATGGTATATATCTTGAAGTTGATATCTAGATTTAATCTACGTAATATGCCCGGTACAAACCATGTAAACTATAAAGCATTTAGACAGTACATGACTACACACTGGGATATTGATCCTAACTATTACAGTGGTGATATTATAGATATTGTTCGTAGATTAGCAGATGGTGGTAAACTTAAAAGAGAATACCTGTCTGAGTTTAAAGAGGATATTCTAAAGCATGTAAAAACATATGGTGAAAATAATATCTTCACTATAAGTGCAATTCAAATGAATGAAACATATAAAGAAAAAATAGTAGAATGACAGATCAAGAGTTAATAGAACAGTTTTATAAAACTAAGTATTACATTAGTTACTCAGGACTAAGCAAACTAAGGTTTAGTCCTAGATTGTTCTTCACTCATTACATCCTCCAACAAAAAGAGGAATCGGTTGGTGCACATTTGGTAGAGGGCAGGTTAATTCACTGCCTTCTACTACAACCGGATGAGTATGATAATCAATTCTATGTAGCTAAAAGTAAACTTCCTTCAGATAATCTTAAGGATATTGTAGATAAAATATTTAGAGAGCACCCTGAATGTAGTGATTTGTCTAACTTTCAAGATGAAATCTTAAACATTTTAATAGAAAAGAACCTTTACCAGACACTAAAAACGGATGAGCAAAGACTAGCCAAGGTAATTACACCAATTACTACTGACTATCTCACTGATCTTATAAATAGTATTGGTAAATCTGTAATTGATCAGAGCACATATGATAAATGCTTACGGGTAGTAACTAAGTTTAAAGCTAATCCGGAAGTTAGATATCATCTAGGTCTAGACATTACAGAGTTTGATGATGTTAAATTTCATAGAGAGTTACCGGCATCTTGTGATTTAGTTGATTACAAGTTTGGTATCAAGGGTATTCTTGACAGTGTAATTGTAGATGATGTAAACAAAGTAATTAAGATAGCAGACGTTAAGACTACTAGTAAGACAATCCCTGAATTCAAAGAGAGTGTAGAGTACTACAACTATTGGATGCAGGCAGCAATGTATGTACTACTAGCTAAATGTCACTTCTTAAAACTTGATTACACTTACGAGTATTCTTTTGTGGTGGTAGACAAGTATGAGCAGATTTATTGCTTTCCTGTTTCTCAGTTAACACTTGATGACTGGAATGAAAGATTTAGAAAAGCGCTAAATGAAGCACATTATCACTATGAAAATAGAGATTATTCTCTACCTTATGAGTATATTGTAAACAAAATAATACTATGAAAAAATTACATGACAAGTACACACAGAAATCCCGGATATTCTTATACCCGGCACTAAACATTAGAAGAGGCAGTCATATCAAACCTATACAGACTTACATTGCATGGGAAGAGATTGTATCTCCTACTGATAGAAAACTTATTTGCGTTTATGATATACAAGATAATGAAGACTATCAAATCTTTGAGAGGGTTAAGTTGTTTGGTAATGATAAATTCTGTGAGTTTAGACAGACTACAGATAACAAGGGTATTTATATTTTTACATTTGATGACCGGGCTTATGACTGGGATAAATTTGTAAAGGGTAAATATTCTCAACTGTCTGATGCTGCTAAAGATGAGATTGAAAGATTCTATGGTAAAGACTCTAGTACTTATGAGTACGTAATGAGCTATCTATACCCTGAAGACTATTTTGATATCTATGCAGAGCTGTTAGGAGTCAATGTAAATATCCTAAAAGGCGTTGGAGAATTATGTGCTCCTTATAACGCTGAAAAAGAAACACTTAAAATACCTGTAGAGAATTTGGAAATGAAAGATTTAATTATTTGATTTGTGTATATGAAAGATAGTATGTTATGTATTAGTTCCGTATGGAACGGTCAGGAGAGTTTTAAGGTTATACCTTTAGTAGAAACTTGTCCTTATGTAGAAATGATTTATGATCCAGAAGCAAGCATGTTGGTTATCATCTCAAAAATTATTAAAGATGCTTACCATATGATTCCTAGAATGGATGATAAAGGTGATGTAGTATTTACTAAGAACAGAAAGAATCCAGAGAAAAGTTACGCGGAAGAGAGAAGACTGGTTGAGTCTTTCCAAGAGTATTATATACATAAGAAAGAAGAGATCTTAGATATCATTGCTAAATTTGCAATGAATCATGATACTTTTAACTTTAGTATCTTGGAAAAAGAATCAGTAGGAATCACGGGTCCAACTCAAGTATAGGGTCTTGAGGATTGCCATATAAACCAACAATTAAGGGGGATGTAATAGTCCCCCTTTTTTTTCTAAAACTATGAAAAGACATTGGGTAATGGATATAGAAACTATGTCAGATTTCTTCTGTGCTGTATTCGAGCACTATAAAGAAGAGTCTGTAACAGAGTTTGTAATATCTTTTAAAGAGAATCAGATTAAAAAGTTAGTAGATTTTATTAATGAGAATATTAAAAGTGAAGAATGGCATATTAGTTTTAATGGTCTTGACTTTGATGCACAAGTAATACAGTACATCATTGATCATGCTCAAGAACTTATTGCACTAGATTCTGCACAAATTACAGATAAACTATATAAAGTAGCGCAAGATATTATCTATAGAAAGAATAATGGCGAGTTTGCTTTGTATAGTCACAAACAATTAAAGATTAACCAGATAGATTTGTTTAAACTTAATCACTGGGACAATCCGGCTAAAAGCTCTAGCCTTAAATGGTTAGAGTACACATTAGATTGGCACAATGTAGAGGAGATGCCCATACATCATAGTGATAGCATAGATACTATTGAAAAACAAGAGATGGTACTAAGCTACTGTAGAAATGATGTAAAGTTCACCAAGAAGATAATGGAGTATAGTAAATCTCAGATTGCTTTACGTGGTGTACTTACAAAAGAATATGGTATTAACCTGTACAGTGCTAGTGAGCCAAGGATATCTAAAGAACTATTTAAGTATTTCTTATCTAAAGCTACCGGGATTAGTAGTTATGAGCTCAACGGTCTTAGAACTAACAGAACTCTTATCAAAGTAAATGATATCATTCTAGACTATGTGAAGTTTAAAACACCAGAGTTGCAGGCGCTGCTAGATAAGTTTAGAACTATTGAGTTAGACCCTAAAGAAACTAAAGGCGGGTTTGCTCATAGTGTAACTTATAAAGGTATGCAGACTGACTTTGGTCTAGGCGGTTTACATGGTGCACGTTCCGGAATCTTTGAAGCCAAGAATGGTATGATAATAATGTCATCAGATGTTGTAAGTTATTATCCTAACCTAGCTATTAAGAATAAATGGGCCCCGGCTCATCTTCCTAAAGAAGAATTCTGTGAGCAGTATGAGTGGTTCTTTACAGAGCGTAAGAAGATCCCTAAGAAAGATCCAAAGAACTACGTATACAAGATCATCTTGAATAGTACTTATGGCCTTAGCAATGATAAGAATAGCTTTCTGTATGATCCTGAGTTTACTATGCGTATTACTATTAATGGTCAGCTAAGTCTATGTATGCTTTATGAGATGATAGCAGAAGGTATACCCGGTGCTATTCCTATCATGCAAAATACAGATGGTCTAGAGATGATGATACCTGAAGAACATAAAGCAAAATATCTTGAGATATGTTCTGAATGGGAAACAATCACTCAGCTAGCACTAGAACATGACCAGTATCAGAAGATGATTATTGGGGATGTAAATAATTACATTGGTATAAATACCCACAGGGAAGCAGATCAAGAAACTCTAATTAGTCTTAAAGAAGATGAGCCCTATTATATTTATACTGATAATGGTTATTCTCCGGTAAAGTGTAAAGGTAGATTTGAGTTTCACCACTTAGCATTACATAAGAATAAATCTTTCTTAATCATCAGGAAGGCGCTCTATAATTACTTTGTATTTAATACCCCGGTAGATAAGACTATTCTGGAATCTAAAAGCATAGTTGACTTCTGTGGTGGTATAAAAGCAAAAGGTGATTGGAGATTTACAAGTAACTGCATGATTAAAGGTGTGCTCATAACAGAACCGTTACAAAAAATAGTGAGATACTATATCTCTAATAAGGGTTGTAAGATACTAAAACAACACAGAGATGGTAGAATCATACAAGTAGAATCAGGTAGATGGTTGCAGACTACATTGAATAAGTTAGATAAAAAAGATTGGGATGGTTATGATATCAACTATGATTATTATATTAACAATGCAATACGTGAAATTATGAATGTATGTCCAGAAAAGATAGCTTACCAACAACTAGAACTAAACTTATGATTAATATAGAAAAACAACCGATTCACAAGACTGAGGTCTTTATTCACAATGGTACTTACATAACTAAGGATGCATGGGAAGATGAGATAGATTTAACACCCTATCCTTTCTCATGCACACTTAGAATAGATCATCTACAACAATCTGTTACTTGTACTGTGGTTTGGCCACAACTAAAGCCACCTGGTACAGCTGATATAGAAGTAGAGATTGAGAAAAAATTAAAAAAGATTTATGTCAATCCTGAATGAAAAAGAAACATTAAAGATCCAGGTGCATAATTTAAAATTAGCACTTAGAAGAAAAGAAGAACAACTTACTAAGATTAAGGAAGAATATAGTAATGAGTTACAAAAGGTAAAGAAAGAGTACGGGATAAAACTATTACATCTACGTATTACTCTCTCACCTAAAAAGGAATTAACAGATAATGTTGTACCCTTGCTTTGTAATATACTACATTCTGTAACAGGTGTATCTGCTAAAGAGATATTAAGTAAGTCCCGTAAAAGAGATTACATTATACCTAGGTATGTGATTATTCATATACTTAGATTAGAAGGTAAAACACTCCAATTTATTGGAAAAACAATTGGTAATCAGCATCACGCAACTATTATACACGCTATTAGAAATGTAGAAGACTGGCATACATATCCGGATTACTACAAGAAAGAAGTGGAAATTTATAATAAAACAAAGAAATTGTTTGAAGAAGTGAAAAACTGATTATATTTGTATTGTCTTCTGATTTTCATAGTAATCACTCAATAATGTGTACTAGGTTATGCCTGTTTCCTAGTACACAGAGTGATTAGAAAACTAAAAACCAAAACAATGAGCACATTTAAACTAAGAGGTAAAAGAATTTTACTAAATAAACCACACAAAGAAACCTTTGGAATTGAATTAACTGAAGCTGCTAAAGCAGAAATGGATGCTGAACTTATGAAAAAATGGACAGCATTAGAAATATATGCTATCGGCACTGATGTAACTGAAGTTAATGTAGGAAACAAAGTATATATCCCTAGCTATACCTTACAATCTGCAGAAATTGTAGACATGCATGATCAAGGTATAAAGATTATGGTTGGGGAACAAGACATTGCCATTATTTGGTAATACTAGGTAACCACTAACCCACTGGTAGTAGGCGTTGATCAGGATGGAAAGCTGAGATCATGTAAGTCCTGCCTAGTTTTTAATCCCAGTGTTTATTATATCTTTCCCAATAGAATTCAGGAATAGTATCTGTATAAGCCTGTACGTAATCACATTTAAATATACTAGTATTCATCTCAGTAAGAGCTATGGTGATAATATCATCATTCTCATAACCCCTATCTAATAATCTCTCTTTTATCCAAGTATAGTTATTACCAGAAAGTACTGCTGCTTCTACTAAAATAATCTTATTATATAACACAGGTAATGCAGTGCTCTCTTTCTTAAACTTTAATTCATAGTAATCTCTCTCCTCACCAGGATAAGGAACATCTACTCCAATCATATCCAACATAGTACCTCCTTCAGAAAGATGGTGTGCGATTTCCATTGCTACCTTAGAAGAATAATCTGGGGACACATTAAGTACCACTGTATCATGGGGATCTACCCTAGGTAACCTGTTGAGCAAGCCTTGTATAAGCTCATACTCTTTTAAAAAATCTATATACATATTAATCACTAAAGGTCTTATATACTTCTAGTATAGGAGAAACTATACTGTGTCTGTGATTCTGTAATAAAGCAAAGACCTTAAATCCCTGAACATGTTCTTCTATACGTGCTAAGAAACTAAAACCAGATGTTTTCTTATCTTTAAGATCTATCTGAGCAATATCACCACAGATTACCATCTTACTTTCTTTACCTAATCTACCTAGAATAGCCTCCATCTGAGAGTGTGTAACGTTCTGGGCCTCATCTACAATGATGAAACTATTTACAAACGTCCTACCTCTTACAAATGCAAAGGGTACAATCTCAATATTACCAAACTCTATTTCTTTATCTATCTTCTCTTTGTTATAGAGACCATATAGATTATGATAAATAGGCGCTAACCAGGGGTCCATTTTTTCTTTAATGTCTCCGGGTAAGAATCCTATATCTTCTTTAGATACAGTAGGTCTAGTAATAATAATCTTGTCAACCTCTTTGTTAAATAACATATCAAGAGCAACTTGACAGGCTACAAGTGTTTTACCTGAGCCTGCCATACCTTTTAATACAGTTATTGGATTGTCTAGAATCAGAGACTTAGCTCTTTTCTGCTCCTCATTTAAAGTTATTTGAAACTTAATAGGATTCTTGGGCCTTCTTTTTGCTTTGAAGACCTCATCTTCATGTGAATTTGATGTCATGCTTGTTCTCCGTTGCAGCAAGGTATAGCATTTTGTTTACATACCGGGCACTGATAGTGACCATGTACAAAAATATACTCTACCCTACTATTACAAAATACACAATAATCAGAAGTTTTTATGCATGAGAGACTCTTGCACTCCTGATTGTCCGTGGTATTTGCTTCCTGGTTTTTTGTCATAAGTCTGGAGAATTTTACCAGCTACACGTTCAAACTTGATTTGACAGATCTTCATGTTTGGATAAATACGTAATGGTTTTACCACACGCATCTCTAATACTAGAGATCCCATAAATCCTGAATCAATAAATCCGGCACAGATGTGAATATCTAAACCTAGTCTACCTAGACTAGACTTACCCATAACTGTAGCACAGATATCTTCTTTTACTCCAATAGTTTCATTACATGAGTAAAGATATAATTCACCTGGCTGTAACACATAACCCTCTTCAGGAATCTCAAATTCCTCTACAGGATTAGGTTGTCTGCAGTCTAAAGTATTACCCGTATATATTTTACATTTAGGGTTTAAAGTTAAATCTACAGAGTTTGGATTTAAATACTCTTGTTTAAAAGGAGAGATAATGATCATACCTCTCTCGTGCTCCAATAAAATTTCAGAATCTGCTAATACCATACTGACAAAGATAGTAATTATTATCTACCTTGACCACGATATTTTGATTCAGGTGTAGCTTTTGGTCCAACGGATTTATGAGCCTTACCTTTTTTCTTATTTACATTTTTAGGTGCAAGGCTTTTAGCTAAACTAGTTCCGCCTTTTTTAGTTTTTGTTGCTGCCATATATATAATATACAGCATTTTTTAAGGATTGCTGCATAGTCTTGTAAAAAACCTTTTTGTTATGTGGTATACCAGATACCTCAACAAACATGGCATTCACAAACATTGTTTTAGTAGCAGTACCCATATAGGTTTTGCCATCAATAACAACTTTAGTTGTAATAATATATTGTCTCTTTAAAAACTGCAATCCTACAATATTTAGTAATTGTTCCGGCATTGCAATTGATACAATCTCTCCAGATACAATACTTCCGGAATCACATAGACTATATTTATCAGAGATTAACTCTTCTAGTGTTGCCTTAGCACCAAACTCTACAGGCCTGTCTAGTAAATACTTTACAGTAGCAGTGTTAGAAACAGTGTCAACTTTGTAGCATTGAGCACTCAGAGAAGTCATCATAATGACTAAAGCGGAAAGTATAAATAGTTTTTTCATGTTAGTAGGTTACTGCTCCAGAGTATCCCGGAGCTATTAAATATAGATTTAAAGTTCCTCCACTAGTTAAAGTAGAAGTTGAGAAGGTAGTTATTCCTGGATATGTAGTACGCACATTACCAGTAGAAGAAGAGATTGTATTGTACTCAGTAGCTGTAAATATTCTTACATCAGAGGCTAACCTCCATCTAGTAAATCTTCCTGACTTCCTAGCAGCTACATAATACTTGTCTGCAATGTTTAATCTTCCGTCATCATTAACATCAAATCTGTGATAAGATAATCCATTGACTGTAGACTTACCTAAGATAATATTAGATACTGTTTGAATATCTGTGCTAGTGTAAGCCTGAATTCTTGTAGGTACATCTACTTGTATATACCATTGCGTACTTGCAGTAGTGGTTCTAGAGAAAGCATAGTATCCTGAAGAGTTAGTATACGCTGTAGCATCTAAAGTCCAAGAAGAGGTTGTAGTAGTTATTGTCCCTACTTCAGAAGATTGATAAGAATGTGCAGATTGCGAAGGTCTTCTCCAGATAAGATATAATCCATCTCCTCCAGAGTATTCTTGCATGCGTGCAATAAACGTATAAGAAGTACCTGCGGTTAAACTCACACTACCGTATTTGTAAGTACCTACTCCTTTACCTCCATAGTATTCAATAATACTTCCTGTGTTTACTAACCACAAATCTGATCCATCATCAGAAGTCATACCAAAAGAATAACTACCAGTTTCTGCAGGAGTAAAAGTAAAAGTAACTTCAGTAGCATAATAATCTCCACTACTAGGAACAGAAGCACCAGCTGATGTTAATGTTGTGTATGCTCCAAAGTTTAAGGAAGAGTTACCAGACATTGTAACAGTGGACCATAAGGTAGTTGCAGCCCAACCTGTATTAAAACATCTATCCATCTCTGATCTTGTAGAGGGATAGGTTGCATACTGAGATGTATTTCCTGTACCGTAGTGAGTTCTATATACTTTAACAGAAGTAGAGTTATTACCTGATGTAGTTGTAGTCCTCTTATAAAGCTTTACAGGAACGTTTATAGCAGCACCTCCATTAGCACTATAGACATAACCTGAGTAGGTAAACTGTCCAAGCAAAGAGTTTGCAAAGAAGAATAAAACAATGATCCACCTCATAACAATAACTTTGCTCCCATTAATACTTGAAAGTTTAGGATATCTTGTCCTGCTACATAAGTTCCTCCTCCTGTAATACCTAAACCAAATGTCTTGGTCATCCTGTAGGTAAAGTTAAAGAAAGGAATTACAATAGGCTTAGCTTCAAATAAAGATTCTGTATAATACTTAGAGTAAGGAGAATAGATTCCAGCTGCAATAATTGTAGCATCTATACTCTTAGTAAGTTTACCCTTGTACATAAATCCACCTATAGCAATTGTAGAAATCATCTCTTCTCCAAATAGTTTACCATAGGTTCCTGCAGCTCCATAGAGTGCTGTAAAGTTTTTAACTGAGTTCACTCTTACAAACAAGAGTGTGTTTGATATTGATTTAGGCATTAGACTTAGACCGTCTGATACAACACTAATGTGTTTGTTGCCTTTTTTATTTGCTCCTATCCATGAACGGACACAGGAGATATTACCGATTTTAGCATTTACCATGTAATCGGCTGAAAAGCCAAGAGAAGAAGTACCATCTCCTTTTACTCTTGTAAAGGAGGCAGTACCTCTTGCATCTTGTGCTCCATCAGACTTAGTCTGAATACCAACTAAATCACCAGTTACTAATATTGCGGGCTTAGCAACTTCGGCTTTAGCTTTATTGGCTGCTTTTGCAGTACCACTAGACTGAGTCTTTTGTTGCTCAGTCTTAGTTTCTTCTACTTGTTGGTCGGAGGGTTTTTCTTCTTGTACTTGCGTTTTTTCTTCGGTTTTACCTCCGCTACCACCACTTCCTCCACCTTGGGAGTTTCCACTACTGCTTCCACTACCACTGGAGTTTCCACTGGAGCCGGAGCCACTGCTTCCTCCATTACCTTCTCCGCTGCCACTACCACTTCCGGGGTTGGTGTTGTCGGAATTCCCACCTTGATTTTCTGGTGGATTTCCTCCATTGCTTCCGTTTCCAGTCTCTCCTGACGAGCTGCTAGAAGAATTAGAATTACTAGAGCTACTACTAGTACGATTCCGAGAATTAGTTCTACTGTCATTATTATTTGTTTTATTGGTTGTCCCTACGTTAGTTCCTGAAGAGGTGCTAGATCCTACATCTATATTTACACTACCAACATTTGAAATAGCCCCTAAGTTCATTACATTGCTTACAATGTTTAGAGTCGTATTTGTTGTGGTAGTTGTAGTAGTAGTTACTCCAACTCCTTGACAGGGTGATGTATTTTTATACTTCAAATATACACTATTTATCCAATTGTCAAATGTTCCATCTTGTAATTCTGTATAAGAGAATGTTTTAACCTGTCCATAGTAAGCAATTACTATAGGACTAGACATATCGGCATTAATAAATTTTAACTCCTGTGTACAAGGATCTGTGTAGGAATACATAAAGCTCTGCCCATTTACGGACAGAGCTATTATCATAAATAGAATTAGTATTTTAGTTTTTAAATACACCTGACTTAATGAGATTTTGGATCACATTAGTGCAAGCAGTTTCAAGAGACTTACGGGTAGCTTTACCTACAGTACTTTGAGAGAATTTCATATCATCCAGAGACTTCAAGAATGATTCACCAGTCTTTGTTGATTCACCTTCACCAGAACCAATATAGATCTGACCTGTTTTAGCATCCACAAAGCGGACCTGTAAACGAATGAAGGTAGTAACCACAACTTTTGACTTAAGACCATCAACTTGCTCGTCTTCATCAACAGCAAAATCAGCCACAGTAACATAAACAAAGTAGTGAGCAGGTTTAATCTTACCTTTTCCATCAATTGGCTCATCAAATACACCTTTTTTAGAGGCTTTGAATTGAGTAACCATTCTTTCTTTGATCTCTGACTTTTCTTCTGTAAATATAAATCTGTTTGTTTCATCCAAATAATCTAGTACTGACTCAGCAAAACCAAGTCCTACATTCTTTTCCTGTAAAGCAGGATACAAAGAAAGAACTTTTGTCATATCTACACTAACTACTTGCACTGTTTTCTTAATAGAATCAGTATAAGAAGAAACTGTAGAGATATCTTTGCTCTCTACAGCTTCTCCATCAGTTGTTGTTTTCATTGAACCACAACCAGCAAGAGTCATGACTACTAAAGTCATAAACTTATTGAACCACTTTTTTACCATGGATCTTCTTCTTTAGGTTCAGGCTTAGCAGCAGGAGCAGCGGCTGGTGCAGGAGCTTGTTTCTCAATAACACGTTCTTTAATAACTGTGTTAGTACCTCCACCATTAGATTGCTTCTGTTGGTTAGTGTTGTTGTTCTGTAAGTTAATCACAACAGGTGCACCGGATGCAGCTTGTTCTGTTTTAGCTTCTTCTTTAGGCTCTTCTCCGCCACCTAAGTGGGTCATAAACCATGCACCTCCTGCAGTTACTGCAGTGGTGACTGCGCCAATGACTGCTTTCTTAGTAGCAGACATTACGCTTTCTTCTTGTTGTTCTTCAGACATAATATTAAGAGTTATTTGGGTTAGATAATGATTCTCCGTCTTCTTCATCCACCTTTTGTATTAGCATCTTGTCACGGTCTTCTGAGTTAAACCAGTAGTCTACTACTTTATTTAAGTTACCTACAAATGCACCAAAAAGAATTAGTAACATCTCTTTCCAGTTCTCTTGGATTTCTATTCCAAAGAATACTGCAGAGTTAATACCAAGGATAATAAAGAAGAACAAACCTAATACAATAGCTGTAATCTTCCAACGGTTTGCTTGCATTTGTTGTAGCATATAATAGAACCTGTTCTTAGGATCTACTACTACGGGTTCTGCTTGGTTAAGACCAAGTGCTTTTTTAATGTTCATTTGTTTACAATAATTTTAGAATGTAATACTTCGTGCTCTGTAACTACAGTAAGTACATATACACCATCAGAAAGACGATCTAAGTTAGCAGTATACTTGTATTTACCTGCAGGCATCTTCTCGTTTAGAATGGTCTGTATACGTCTTCCTACCTCATCAGAGATAGCTACATCTACGTCAGCATCTTGTTTAATCTGGAATTGGATCTGTACTGCACCATCTGTAGGATTAGGGAATACAATTACAGAGTTAAGGTCATTTAAAGAGACAACTCCTTTGTTAATTCTACGTACCTCTACAATACCCATAGCCGGGGTAATGTTCATGTCTTTAGACTTTACATCTCCTACGTATTTAGCACCAGTCCATAAAGCTGCAGTAGCCCAAGAGTCTTGTGGTTTCTTAGCAATAAACTGAAGAGTGAATACTTGCTCTCCATCATTTAAGAAGTTCTCGTTAGTTAAGTCAGCTGCTCCCCAAGATACTGTACCATTAGAAGGGTTTAAGTAAGAAGTCCACTTCATCATCTTTTCGGTGTTTTCTACTTTCTTAAACTCTAAGTAAGCAGTGTCATAACGCAAGTCTAACTGAAGAGCTCCTAACTGCTTACCATCTGTAAGAACTTTAACAGGAACGTTAACTAAGTTACCTTCATCTACAGTTACTTTAGGCATATTGATTTCAATAGTTTCTGCAGGGAAGTCATAAGCTACAGTCTCATCAATAATATAACGCTTAGCATTAGCAGGGTTTGTAATCTTGATAGGAGTCAAACGAGCCATCTTAAAGCCGGTAGAGTTGGCATCTCCTTTAACAGCTACGTAGTAAGTGATAGAATCTTTACCATCAATAGAGTAGTTGAAGTTGTTTACAGTAGCGTAGGTACCAGTCAAGTTAGAAGCAGCTCCATTGATAGCATTGTATTCAGCAACAGTAAAGAACATTACATCTTTCTTAGCATTAGGCCAAGCAGAGAATCTACCTGCTAAACGTCCGTATACAGAGTATACATCAGCAATAGTAATAGATCCATCAGTGTTGTTTACATCCATTGTGTAGTAATCAAATCCTGAAGGAGTGTATTGTGCTAAGATAGATTGGTTAATCTTCTGTGCATCTGCAGTAGAGAATACGTTACCAGGAGTCATTGTATCTCCTTTGACTACCATACGTACATCCCAGTAAGTAGTATCTAAGAATTTACGGAATACTACAACACCAGTAGAGTTAGTTGCTTTAGCTTCTACTTGAGTCCAAGATCCGCTAGGAGATTTCTTTTCTAAAGACACCCACAAGTTCTTAGCATCAGAACCTGTTACGTTCTTAAACTTAGCAGCAAAGCGTAATACTTTTTGGTTGAAGCGACCACCGTAAGAGTAAACTACTAATGTAGTATCGTTACCCCAGTTAGTAGCAGCTTTGTTTGCAAATGATTTAACACCCGCAACTTTCAAAGTCTTAATAGAATCTAAGTTGTTCCATACTGCACTTCCTGCGTGTGTGAAGGTTAAATCAAATGTAGCTCCATTAGAGTAGTTAAAAGTAGCATTAGATCCAGTGTAAGCTAAAGTTACAGTCAAGAATCCTTGTGCATTACTATCTACGTACTGAAGATACTGATCTGTACTAGAGATCTTTAAAGAAGGAACTACAGCAGTAAATGCAGTGTTATCGTAGAATACACGGAACTGCATACCGGTGATCTTCTCAGAAGTAGAGGTATTGTAAAAATGTAAAGGTGCTACTGTCTGTCCTACAGTAGTAGTAGCAACTTGGTAGCCAGAATCAATCACAACCCAGTGGCCTGTACCTGGAGATGTGCTAGAACTTTGCGCAAACATTACGGTTGCAAACAAAGTAGTTACAAGTGAAGAGATAAATTTTTTCATTTTTTTATGTTGTTAATAGCGTGTTCTGTGAGCCAAGGCTCTGGATTTTCTAAGTTTTTTATAAAGCTCAATTCATACATGTAACAAAATGTCTCCTCCTTTTCAGGAATCATCTCTATACCTTTTTTTGCTATATAAAGATGTAGGCTTTCATGTACTAGAACTACAGCAATATTATTTATAGAGTTTAGTTTAATATCATCTACAGCTATGTAGATATGACCTTTACCATTCTCTAGTTGGCAAGAAGAATAGGGACTTATCATAAAAGATACCTGAGTACAATTTGTATCAAGCATCTTATACTTATCTATGTCTACCTTCTTTATTAGTTGAATTGCTGAATCAACTTTTAAATCCCAACCGTCCCCAGCTTTGTCAATTTTGATTTGAGCAAAACAAGGGACGGCTAAGAATAAAAAGAGGTTAATAATTAACCCCTTCATAGATTATTTAATATCTTTAGACTCGATAAGAGTATAGGTAAAAGAGTTACCACCCAGTGTAGCAGCTTTCTTACAGATAGCCATAAATGCATCAAAGTCCGCAGACTTCTTGAACACTTGGCAACCCTCAGACCAGTTTTCCACGTAAGTAGAATCTGCACCAGCTTTGTGAATGTTAATACCGAAGATCCCTTCTTGTATCTTAGATTCATCATAAGTCATGTCTTTGTTAGCATCACGGTAAACTTTTACATTTGCCTTCTGCTTAAGGGCCTCATATTTACCTTGGTGCAAACCTACATGGTGTGAACCTGAATATTGACCAGGCACTAAACGTGCAACTCCAGCAGCGTTGTGAAATTCTTTAACACCCTTGGTTCCAGGATCAGTGGTAGCAGGCCAAATTTTAAATTTCCACTCACCATTCTCTTTATAAGAAAGAGTTAAATGATCATCAAATACATTGGTTACTTTGTTACCAGTAGAGGAATTACGGACACCAATAATGTTTACGTTAAAGTCTCCATTCTCGAAGTACTTATAACCTTTTGCTTTTACAGCAGCTTCAATTTGTTCTCTAGTATAGCTCATAATTGTTTATAGTTTATAGTTTATAGTAAACAGTAAATTACTCTTCAGTATTAGCTTCTGGCTTCTTCATGATTTTCTCAACAGAAGTCAAACCTAAACAACCAAAAGCCAACAAAGCAACAGCATCTACCAATGGTACAGATGGTGCAAAGTGAGCCTCAGTAAAAGAGTTAGCATACAAAGTAGCGCAAAGAGTAATAGTGCAGACTAAGCCACACAAGCGCTTCATAGAAACGGAGCCTTTTTCATCCTTGAAAAGACCTCCAATAAAGTTTAATAGTTTCATACGGTATTATTTTTTACCGCAGTTGATTCGGGATGCAGCCCTAGATGGTTTTTAGGGTACTACATATATAATATAGTGAAAATTAATTAGATTTGAATAACATACATATGATAGGTATAAACTTCCTTCCAAAACAAGATGTACTCTTAGGAGTAAATGTAGATGTCCTCAACTATGAGGATAATGGTAAAATGATTGAAGCAACAAGATTATCTTTTGGGATAATTTTTGTTACGGTATCAATACTATTTACTCACAAGTAAAATGTAGGGGGAGAAATCCCCCATTATTTTACATAGAAGTCTGTAACATTATCATATGACTGCCACCTGTTAATAGTATAAAGAACAGGTAATGCATCTGACCATTGTTTATTAAGTTTTAACTCACCTTTTCTAGCACCTTGTTTGTAATACAAACTTTCTTCATCAAAGGCATAGTTATAAGGAAAAGCAAATGTATCTCCTACAGCTTCTCCTAATTCACCTAATAATTTAGATGATGCAATAGGGCTCTTCATTAACATATAGGCATTAGTTGGACTAATAAAACTTGTTAATTCTGAAGTCTGTCTATCTGCTTGATAAGCCATAGCATTTAATAATCTCTTAAGCTCTTTATCATCATCATCAAAGTCCATACCTGCAATTAATGAAGATATGATATGAGCAATTGCAAATGAAGATAAGATAAATGTGAGCTCAGTTGCTATACGATTTAAGTTTTTAACTTGATCTTCTCTTAAACTTTCTTTTGCATCTCTTATCCTAGTAAAGATATCACCTCTGGCAGATTTAATATGTGCCATAAAATTAGCAAATGTCCGGTATCTTCCTTCAATCCAACCTAAGTTTTCATCATAGTACTCTCTTTTAAATCTTGCTTTAAATGCTGGATATACCCACTTGTGAAACTGAAATACAAGTTTACCAATACTATAATCTTGTAAAGCAGCTCTATCTTCAGAAGAATAGTTACCATGAATCTGTTTGTTTACTTCACGAATATTATTTCTAATATCATAACGTTCATTATCTGATAACTCAAATCCAGGCTTTAAAGATAACTTACCAGTATTAGGATCAAAGTCATAAGCATCATATATAGAAAGAGATTCACCTTTATCATTTATAATTTGCTTAGACATAAGAATAGCCATACCTACTTTACTCTGTACGTTTGTTTCCGCAGCATCTTGTAAAACATAGCCCCATTCCATTAAACCACCTTTCTGTTGTACCTCTCTTTGAGCCACACTATCTACCATTCTATATAGATAAAGTAATGCTTCATATTTAGATTGAGGATCTTTTTCACCATAGTAACCTTTACTTGTAGCTAAACCTTTAAATGTTCCAGGTAAATATTCACTATTGTAAACACCTACAGCTCTAAGCATAGCTTTCTTATCATAGAATAAACCACCACCGGTTTCTATACCGTTGTTTATTCTACCCATAGCATAGTTATTTATATTACCAAAGATGTTAAATCCTACATATGATAATGATGTTGCATTAAGTATCTTGTTTATTATATTATCTGCAGTAGTTTTATCAAACTCTTGCTCTTGATAATAAACCATCTTTAACCATTTCTTTAATCTAGTAGCTGTTCTACTCTCTGATCCTGATACAGTTTTAGCCTTTGTACCTGTAGATGTACGCACCAATACATTTTGAGATTGTACATATTCTCTATTCTCAACAACTCTCTTTAATGCAAAGATTGTATCTTCAGCATTACTTAAGTGTTGGTAGTTAGAAGCCATTGCTCTAAACTTAATTAAACTATCTACCAGATCAGTGTTAAGTTCATCTTTACTAAGCATTGCTTCATTTCTTTTAAGTTGCTGCTCTAACTCTTTTAACTTCTCTCTGTACTTAGTTGTAGATACTTTACCATCTCTAAACTCAGTTTGTAATGCTTCTATCTCAGATTTAATCTTATCTATAGTGAACTGACTTTTAAGCTTACCTGTAAAGAAAATAGGAGGTGTTTCAATAACATTACCCTCCTCATCTGTAAGAACTACCTTCTGATAACCCGCATCTGTAAAGCTTTTAAACCAGGTAGATATAGATTTAGTTAAAAGTGTAGTAGCGCTTGCAGGATTCTCTTTTAATTTATTTAAGAAGTTTTGTTTTTGTCTTGGTAACTTACCAGTCATGTCTCTCTTAACTGAAGGAGGTAACATCTTAAGAGCTCCGTTTTCAAATTCTTGTAACCAAAAATCATAGAAATCTTTCTGTGCTCTCTCTAGTTCTGTAGTAGGATTCATAATCTTGATATACTTTTCATCAAGCATATTTTCACCTGTACTAGCAATGTCACGCACTTCTTTAAACTCTGGCTTTACAAACCATCCTTTTCTAACTGTAGTAGCACCAAAATAACTACCATCTTTCTCTTTTTGTGCAGTTACATACTCAGAATAGTTATAGTATTTATTCTTATAAGCTGCATATTCTGCATCTGATACACCACGTTTTTTTCTCCAGCTATAGTTTCTATACTCTTCATACTTATCCCGGATCTTTTTAAAGTCATCGGTGTATTTATGATAGTCACCATCTTCTGGTTTATTATTAACTATTTTTTCAGCTCTAGTAAACTCACTATAAGCTTGTCTATTTAAGAAAAGTTCTTGGTTAAACTTAATATCTTCAACTTTAGCGTCATCTAAATTAGGTATGTTTATATATTCTAACCAGTTACCATTATTGTCTACAAGTTTATTTCTTAACTCATAGAACTTCTTATAGTATTGATAACCAATCTTTTGTACATATCTACCGGTAAATTTTCCATCTTTATCATACACCAACATAAAATCATAGTTAGGTGCTCCGCCAGATAATGAAGCTAATCTATTACCTAAAGTAATTGCTCTTTCACTAAACTCTTGTACATCATCTTCAATCTTTTGTTTTTCTCTCTTATATACTTTATCAATAAGAGCTAAGATAGTATCTGTACTAGTTGCTAAATCACCAAGCTGTGCATCAGCCATAGAAATATCTGTAGTTTCTTTGATGATGTTTTTTAAATCTTCTTCTGTAAAGTTTCTAGTAGAATTGGTTCTAATAAAATTAATAGTAAAATTTTCTATAGCTTGATCAATTGTACTATCAGCAATGTTTAATAAATCTGTTACTGCAATTGCAATCTCTCTTTGACCGGGATTAACAACATTACTTAAACTAAGATTACGGATACCTCTATAGGTTTCCATAAACTTACTAAACATAAGTACTACAGAAATATAATCTTCTTTAGATACTGACTTAGGATTAGAGGCATACTTAATAAAGTTTTCCAACTCTTCTTTAGAACTATTTAAGAATCTTCCTAATGCTATATCTGCTTTACCGCTATTAATCTCTGTACTAAGTATAGCAATTAGACTATTAATTTTATCTACAGTTTGTTTTTTAGGTTTAATCTGTTTAGATGAATCAATAATACTTTGTAAGGCATCATTACGTTTTACTAACTGTGAAACCACATCCTTCATAAATAAAGCAACATTTGTATATTGCTCATCAGTTAGGCCCACTTCTGATTTCTCATCTTCAGGACTTATAAAATTAGGATCATTAGTTACGTTGTAACCGTTCTTTATCTTTAAGTCATTAAGAGTATTCTTAAAAGGATCTGTAGGAATAATTCTATCTACATAAGTTAAGTTTTCTGTCTCATTATGCTGCACTACTCCTTCTACTCTAAAGCTCTTTACCTTTTGGTCTTTACCCTTACCTTCTATATCTAAGTTATAATGATACGTAGATACACCAGATACTGGGAAACCATTGATATTAGCTAGCTTAGCATAACCCATTACTTGGATACTTTGCTGTTGCTTAGTAGTTAATCTTTGTCCCTGTAGTAAAGAACCTTCATTTGTAGGATATGCAATCTCATAATAACCGGGATCTTTTATACTTGTCTTGGATACTTTTAAATCTACAATATACAATGACCCATCTGGTTTAATAATAAGGATATCTAATGAGCCGGCAATTTTAGATTGATCATCAGCAAGAATAACTTGTGGTAAAATTACAGAACCATCTAATGTAAGAGTAGCTACATATGCACTAAGTGAATCATATGCATCCTCAGCTAAAGCCGGATCTAATACAGTTACACTTTCTAGCGCCTCATCAAATGTTTTACCATCTATAATATCTTGAAGAATCTTGTCAAAGTCTTTACCAAATAATCTATTCATTTCATATAGATTATCTGGATCATTAAGACCACCTTTAATAGCGGAGGTCATAGACTTATATTCTTCTCCGGTTTCTAGATTGGTATATGTATGTGTTTCTTCATCTAAGAACATTGGAGTATTATATAGAACATCTACTATATCTCTCTGTAAATTATTTACTGCTCTATTCTTAGCAGCTTTTTTACTGGCCTCTTTTCTGATATACTCAGGATCATTCTTATCAATACTTAATTTAACTGTAGCCTGAACATTACTTGCAATAGGTCCTGTGCTAAATCTTAACTCTTTAGTATTTAATAACTTAGCAATATCAGTAAGTGTAACGTTTTCTTTTAAATCTTGTGCACTAATATTTAATTCATTTCCTGTAATTGCTTTATAGATATCATTAACTAATTCTGCAAACCATTCTATAAATTCTCTAATGGCACTTTTAAAAGAGTTACCTGGTTGATTCTCATATTCTTTTTTAAAGTGTCTAGTTAATGCTTGAGTTACTAACTCCACATCTCTGTACTTCTCAAAGAATCCCTTTTGTCCGGTATAACTATCTTTAATCTGCTGTGTTAAAACAGGAAATGCTTGTCTAGCTTCAATAAGTAATTTACCAAAAATATCAGGTCTACCTACAAATAAAGCATCTACTACAGGGTGCAGCATCTCTTCAATGGCTGTCTCGGTAGTAACTCTACTTTTAATTATGTATGCTGTGTTCTGATAATAAAAACTCTTAATCTTATCAAAGTTTAAATTCGGTTTAACTGGTAACTTATCATAGATCTTTTTAGCTTCTTCTACAGTTACAATCTCATAACTTACATCTGGTAAAACAGCAGATAAGTATTCTAGTACATCAATAGCATTATTAGTATTCTCAGATTCTCCAATTACATCAACTGGAGTAAACATGTTTTCTTTAATGATGAACTCTATACTATTCTCTGTAGTTCTAAAATCATATGTTTCAGCCGGTACTCTGTTATAGTTTAGGTAGTTAATAATTCTTTGTTTATTATTTCTAAGAACAGCAGGATCTATTTCCCGCATACCTTCTATAGTACCAGTAACAAAGTATCTAAGTTTACCATCTATAGTAACAGAGGAAATCATTCTTCTCTGTCTTAGATTTCCTATCACTGCATCAGCATATTGTTTTTTTTTGAGACTAAACTTTACTTGATTAGCTTTTACAATATCTTCTGCCTCTGCAATACTTGGAAAGTTGTCTGTATTTTCTTTGAGTTGATAGTTATCAATAATACTATCTACAATAAGATTGTTATTGTATACACCCATCAGGGCTTTATATTCTGGTAAGTTTCTATTATGACAAGCCATCTCTTATAAATAACATTTTTTTATTTGTTCTACAAAACTATTTTGATTACCACCACTAGTATTTACGTAATCTTTGTACTGTTCTACAAAATTAACAAATGAGGTAATATTTAAATCTTGTTTTATTTTTTCTTTTTGTTCATCTGTAAGCTCATTCATATAGAACTCATTAAGTACTGGGTACTCTGCTTTAGCTTTAAGAATTGCTCCTATAGATACATTAAACGCTGCTGCCGGAGCACTTGCTATCATAGCATCAATATCTCCAAATTCTTCAGTTTGTTCTTGAGGTTTAGGAGTTAAAGTATTAGCTAATTCTTCAGGTGATTTAGCAGTGGTTTCAAATGGTTTACCATCTTTCTCATATTTAATCTTCTTACCTTCAGTTTTAACAGTAATACCATTAGAAGCTAGAGTACTTGATACATTAGCTGGAGCTTTACTGATATCTACATTACCTAACTGTTTTTCTATGTTAGCTATTTGAGCTTCAACAAGTGCATCAATATTACTAGTATCAGGTAATGCACCAGGATTATTACCTACATTTTTATTTCTTCTATCTTTAAAGATATTCTTACTTGTAGGTAATGTTCCAGGAATTACAAAGCCCGCAGCAAATTGTTTTCTAGAACCAATTGGATCAAACTTTTCATACTGTGCAGATACACCAAATGCATACATATCACCCGGTTGAATAAGATCAGCTAAGTTTTCTTCTTGTTTAGCTCTATCTCTCTTTATAGTTTTTAATCTATAGAAAGTAGTCTGTTTATCAAAATTAACATACTCAACTCTTTTAAATACTAATGGAAAACCTATTTGTGTTTTACCATCTTTACTTTCTTGTACTAAACCTGCAGCTCTTAAAAATTTTAAATTATATCTATAAATCTGTTTACCTTCTTCAGATAACCTAGATTCTCCAGGTAATGCAATCATAGGTTGTACAATCTGATAATTACCATTCTGGTCAACTATCATCTCATCACCTTTATAGTTAGACACATCACCTAAAGGAATTAACTCTTTCTCAAATGATGTATTTTTAAATACATTAATTTCAATACCCTTATCATTTACTGTAATTGGTGATTGTACATCATTTGAAAGTTTTAATTCTTTCTTTAATTCTTTAAGTTCATTATTCTTAGCAATATTAGTTTTAATTGTTTTTGTAAAGAACGTTGTATTAGAACTTTGTAAAAATCCTCTAACAAACTCATTGTACAATTCATTAATATTTGCACCAAATGTCTTTCTAACAAAAGCATCATCAGCACTTCCTTTTAATGCATTAACTGCAGCTTTAGAAGAATTAAGAATCATCTCAAACATAAAGTTTGGCATAATCCTAATAAAAGATCCAGACTTAAACTGACCACCATCTTTAACAAGTAAGTAATGAAATAAGTCAATTGCATAAGGTCTGGTTAATTCATCAGTATATAACTCCATAAAGCTATACTGAATTTTATTAACCTGTAACTTACTTAACTTAGTCCAGTTATTAAAGTCTACTTTATTAATACCATCTTTATTAGATTTGTTAGCCGCAGTAATTGCAAATAAGAATTTATTTACAAAATAGTTCTTAGGACTTAACTCTCTTAACTTCTTAACTACGTCAGTTACGTTGTCCATGCTTTCTGGTAATGTACTTGCAACTTGATCATAGATCATACCGTTATTTAAAGAAGCTAAAGCTCTTTTGTAACCGCCTTTATTTAAAATATTAAGATAAGCTTTAATAGCAAAGAAAGAAATTAAGTTTTGGTCTAATGACTTTTTAAAGTTTTGACGGTCTCTAAAGTTAACCTCTGTATTTGCTAATACTATATCACGCATCCTATTAACTACAGGTGTACGATTTAACATAACACTACCGGTTAGAGATCTAATCTCTCTATATACAGTAAAGTTAAATCCAAAAGTTGTATTCTGATTACGTAATAAAGGACGAATATCAAATGGTATTGAGCTAGTCTCAAACTCTTTATCTGTCATCTCTAAACCTAAATCTACAGCCTTATCATAGATTTCATCAAACTCTGTAAGATCTTTAGGTAATCCCTTATTTACTTTTAATACTGCAGATATATTCATAAAAGTATCTGCTTGCAGATTTAAAGTTTTAAAACTATTAAGTACATATACTTGAATTTCAGGAGTATTTCTTTTAATGCCAGCAATAAGATCTTCTGTTGTAATATTAGTAGGAATTTCTTTTACATCATAACCTTCTATTAGATTTTTAATAATAGTATTTTTTCCTGTTTTTCTTTCAGCATCTGTAGCATATGAAGATTTATTTGTTCTTAAAGTTTTATAGAACTTACGTATTGCCGGTTGATTGATGAATAGTAAGCTATCCTCTAATGATACACCCTGGGCTACCATATTAGCTACAACACCTAATGAATCTATATTAAGATTTAATTTAGCAGCAAGACGTTCTTTAGCGTTATCTGTCATAGCTGATACTAAAGCAGATAGAATATCAGCTATTCTCTTACCATCATATTTTCCAGTTTTTGGATCATAAGCTTTAGTCTCACTATATGTATCAAACTCTTTACCATTAAGCTTAAATCTTAAATTAGTAAGATCTATCTTCTCACCTGTTTCATCTGTATAAGTACTTGCTTTTCTAATATCAATATTATTAGCATTTAATAATGAATAAACAAGTAAAGAGTTAACCGCTGGTCCAATGTTTCTAGCACCTTCTTTATTATTTCTAAACGCATAGTACTTACCAAGTAGAGTATCAATATTATATTTACCTTCTTCTAATTGATCTTTAAGTTCAGGAAACTGCTCAGTGAAGCTTTTAACTATATCAATAAGGGGTTGTACAGTAGCTACCTGAAATGCTTTAGGAATCTCTCCTTCTTTTGCAGTAACCATAGCAGAATTATTTAATAAAGCAATACGTCCATTTACAATTACATTATTAAGGGCTCCTTGATAAGGTTCATATCCTAACTTTTCTACTTTAGTATTATACTCATCTGCAGTGGATGGAAGATTTAAATATTGTAAAGCTGCTTGAATAATTTCTTTTTTATTAAAATCTAAAGTAGTAGCATTCTCATCAATAATATCTAACTCATCTAAATAATCAGCAGCATACTCTTTAAATTCTTTAGCTTCTTTTTCAAAAGCCTTATAATAATCATTATATATCTTTCTAAATTCTTTATTCTTACTAAATTGATATTTTACAAACTGATTAAATTTTTCTGTCTTAGTAGTTCCACTACCATAGGCTACAAATTTACCATTCTCTACTAACCATTCTTGAATGGCTATATAGAGTTTATCAATATCAAAGTCAGCTCCAGATATCTCAATAAGTTCTTGTGGAAATACTGCAGATGATCCATAATATACTGGCATAAAATCTACAAGTTTGAGAGCTACTGCAGAGTGTTTATCCTGTGAAGGAATACGTACACCGAACATCTTAGCTACAGCATCTGGTATTTTATCACCGGGCTTAATAAAACTTAATAACTCTTTAAAGTGAGCTGGCATAATAAACTCAGTAAAGTATCCAGTAATATTACCATTTTCATCATACTCAGGTACGTTATGTCTTAAGTCATCTACATAATAATCACCTACTTGTAAATCATTAAATGTTCTATTTTCTAGATCAGCTTGAGTTTTAGGTGTACCATACTTAGAAGGATTAAGTTTAAATTCCTCAACTCTTACAATCTCCCATCTCTTTGGTTGACCATTCTCATCCAACTCTAGTACTTTTTTAAGTTGCTTTACACCATAATCAGATACCAATGCTACAGCATGTCCTGGAACTTTTTCAGATAAGACACCTTTAGAGAAATATGATAAGAACAACTCAACAAACTTATCAATAGTAATAGGTGAGTTAAGATCATACTTGGGCTCTCCTTGCTCATCTAGTTCAAAGAACTCAATCATTTGAGCATCACCTGCTGAAGATTTTAATGTCTCAATAGCATATTTTTGGAATGCTGCAAGTTTAGGAGTTACTGTTCCAGCTGCAATAGATTTTTTAACTTCTTCTAATCCTGAATCTAAAGTAAAGATTGCATTTCTTTTACCAATATAATTAATCTTAACTCGGTTAATAGATGCATTTTGATAAATCTTTTTAAGATCTCCAACCGAAATATCAGTACCCATAAAATTAACTAGCGTCTCATCATCTTGTTCTGCTGTAAGAATTGTTTTAATTTGAGTTGTATCTGTAATTATTATTTTATTAGAAGGATTCTCTAATTGTAATCTCCAATATTTAGTGCTAGTCTCAATAAAATTAGCATCTGTAATACTATTTACATCACTAGCTACATTTATCTTTTTACCTTTAGATGCAGATACTGGAATTGCTAAACTTACAGTTTCTTTATTTGCTTCATAAGCTTCAAGAGTCTTACGTAAATTGTGTAATGGTTCTTTACCAGGTAAAGCTTGATCAAAGTTTTTACCATAAGAAGTAAACTCTTTAGTTAGTACAAAACCAGATGTCTTAATATATGTTTGACCATCAAAATATACTAACTTAATAGAATTAGTAGCAGCATCAAATGAGACAGCACCTTTATGTTTTTCATCACCAAAGAAGAAATCACCAGTTACTGTTTCACCATTTTCAATTTTGTTTAATAACTCAGCTTGAATAGGAGATAGTTTACCTAAACCAAATAATGTATAACGTAAAGCTTTTACACTCATCCACATCTGAGCATTTGCTTTTTCTCCTTTACCACCTGCATATTTAGCTTGAAATAAAGGATCTGAAATAGTAACTACATGAGCAGTTTTAAATGCATGCTTGATACCTAGTTTTTCATCAGTTATAACTGCTTCAATATTAGAACCAGTAGCATTAGATCCTTTAGCACGTTTAATTTCATCTACAGCATCCTTAAATGATATAGCATGATCACCATGCATTAATTGGTTAATAGCAGTAGTATTAATAAAATCATTTACATAGATCTGTAAAAGATTATATCTGTAATCATCTTTTGCTAAATTAAATATACTGTTTTTAGTTTTATCAGTAGATTTCTTTTTATCTTTATTAGTAAAACCTTTAGTTACAAAAGATGCTAATGCAGATTTAGTTACTTTACCATCTTCTACTTGTAAAATATTATCTTCATCTAACAAAGTGATTAAGAAATTTACATCATTAAGCATAGACTGAGTCATCTCTTTTTTAATCTGTGCTTTTTGTTGTTCACTTATAGGTAAATTCTCTTGAGCTTGTGCTTCTAATTCATTCTTTAAATCCTCACTTATTAGTTTACCAGTCTTAAATAATGTAAGACCGCGCATCTTACCAGTATTAAAATCATAAATCTCATCTGTAAATTCACCATTAGCTACTCTTTGAATACGATTATATTCTTGTTCTACAAAACCAAGTAATGCATCTTGTGCTTGTTTGGTTAAAGTATTTTTACCAGATACTTTAGCAGCGGCTTTAATTACAGGTAAATTAATTACGTTACCGGTACTAGATGCTTCTAGAACACGAATAAGATGAGTAGATATACCAAACTTAACTTTATTTCTTTCTTGTACATCTCCGGCAGAATATAAATCAAGTAAACTAACAATAAATTCTTCAGGAGTAAAACTACCATATGTAGTTCCCTCACGTCTGTTAACCTCAAGTTGTTTGTTTTCAATTACATCACCATCTTCTGTCTCATTAAGACTACTTACTTTTTGCCCATCTATTCTTTTAACTGTAAGTAAATCAAGAGATGCTAAGAAATTTGGATCATTTAATAAATAGTTATTTGCTAAGAATGGATCTTTTAATAAGTCTTCAATACCACCGACTTTCTTAATCTCATTTATCTTAACTAAGTGATATGATGGTAATTGGTGTACATATACTAATTGACCTTCTGCATTTTTCCAGCTAGTAGCATATACAGACTCATCAAATATAGCATTAGCTTTTGCCATATTATATAAACGTGTAGTAGCACCACCTTCTAGTACTTCTGTTTCTTGAGTAACCTCTCCTGTTTCAGCATCTACAGTTGTTTCATATTGAATATTTATAAAAGGATTTTCTTCGCTATCTACTAAACCATATAAAGCATCAATATCACCTCTAGTAATAGGTGTTACATTAGAGTATATTTTAAATAGTTTAATTTGCTGAGGAGTAAGATTATTTATAATACTTGCAATAGAATAAGATAAATACATACCACTTAAAGAAATACCCAATACTTCCATTAATTCTACAGATAACTTATTAGTTAGCTGGATTAATTCATCATCAGTATATTTCTTAGTTGGTGCCATTGCTCCCATAATCTTAGTTAAAACAACTTTGGCTTTAGCTTTTAATTCTGGAGTTAATTTACTTTCATAAGCATTACTGTATGCTTGTGACCATTGATCAAACTGTACTTTACCAGAATCTTTTCTATTTGCAGAGATAATATTTGCAATCTCTTTTTTAAGATCCTTATTAATAAATAAATAGTCAATAGCATACTGACCAAAACCTTTTGTAAAAGATTGGAACAAATAACTATTTTTAATATTAGAGAGATCAAGATTACCTTCTTCATCAAATGTTACTCCAGTCTGAATAAAGAATTCTTCAATAACTTTACCAGACTCAAAGTTTCTTTCTTTATATAAATTAAGTTTTAAAAGAACCTCCTCAATATCTTCAGTTCCAGCAATTGCTTTAAGAATACCATTATATACTGTAGAACCATCCACTGATTGGATATAAGGTGTACCATCTAAGAACTGTACATTACCAAATTCATCAGCTGCTTGATATGTAATAGTAGATATCCAAGATCTTAAAAACTTAGATAAACTACCAAAACCACCTACACTAGCAGCACCCTCGGTATAATTCTGCTTACCTCTTTCTCCTAACTCATCTATAGTATCATCTGAAGCATCTTGCTCATTAGTTTCTTTAATACTTAAAATAGCTAAATGTTCACGTACTGCCTCCTTAAGAATTTCTCTATTTTCAGTTTTGCTAAATATAGCTTTATATTCTTTTAATTTGTTAAAAGTTGCAGTATCTAAATCAACATACTGATCTAACTCTGGATCATAAAGTTCTTCATAACTATCCAATACAGAATCTAATAACTCATCAGTATTAGTTTGCTTATCTGCATCTTTAAGTTTGTTATTATAGAGAGCAGCTACAGTTGCAGCTAACCTAGTACCTTCTTGTTCAGGTAAGTACTTATCTACTCTAATGTAATTAACTTCACCTTCAGCAGAAAATGTAGAATCTTCAATTATATCTGTACCAATCTTAATAGCTTTAAGTACTGGCTCGCTTATATCAAATGGAGAGTTTGTAAATCTATTAGTGACTACTTTACTATTTCTATACTTACCGGCATCAATATTATCAAACAAAGAGTTTAATTCGTTCTTAGTAAATCTGCTAAATATTTTCTTGATTAACTCAACAATTTTAGCAAATAAACTTTTGTTTACATGACTAGTCTCTGTTTTTTTATTAAGCTTCCAAGCATCAAACTTATCAGCAAGGTACTCTTCATACATTCTCTCTTCTAACTGAGACTCACTCATTGCTGCATAAAGAGGATTTAATAAGCGCATCTCTTCTTTAGCTAAAGAGAATGACTTACCTTCTTTACGCAACTGATCTCTTAACTCTTTTTTAGCAATTGTTAAGTATCTAGATATCTGAGCATCATTTAATAATAAACGGAATACTGCGTGAAAAGCTTCATGATATTTAAATGGAGAACTAGCGGATGTATATATAGTACCATTTACTTCTACATTACCAGCTATGTTAGACAATGAAGATACAAATGCACCCACAGTCTTACCATCTTTATATAAGTTATTCTTAAGAGTATTTAAATCTTCTACAGTCACAAAGTCCGGAAGATTATTTTGTACCCAGGTTAAGAACTCAGTTAAATTAGTTACATCAGATTCAGTGTAACCAGTATTTACTGCTTTTAATGCTAGAGAATCAGTTAAGATTTTAATTTGAGCTTTAATAGCTAATACTTCTGGAGAGTTTTCAGCTTTTGTCCTAATCTCTTTTTTATCAGCAGTAGTTAATTCACCTTTCTCAGCAACTCTTTGAGCTAATAATACTTTTTTTACTTCATCAGTTTTAGTATCAGCTTCAGCTTGTAACTGCTTAATCTGCTGAGGAATGGATTTTTGAGCAGCTAATACTTTACTTAGAGCATCTCCAGAACTTACTTGAACAGGTGCAACACCTCTTAATAACTCTGGATTTATATTTGCATCAGGAGGAGCAGAACTAAAATCAATATTAGAAGTATCTATATCTAATACATCATCTGGAGTTTTTGGTAATAACGGTTGTGCTTGAACATCAGAAGCTGGCTCAAGCATATCTACATATACAGATACATCTTTAACCACATTAACACCTACACTAGCTTCCATATCTAGAACCTGTAATGTATCAATGTTCATTGGTAAAGTTGCTTTAAATGATCTACCAGTAAGGACAATATCCATTTTATTAGCTGGTAACTTTACATCAGCATCATGTTCTTTAATAGCAGTATTTAGTAAAGTAAGTAATTCAGAGAATGTATTAAACTGAGGGTCATTAATAATTTTCTTACGAGTTATTTTATCAGCTCTAGAATTTTTATTTACAAAGTCTAAAACTAAAGATCCGTTAGGACTAACATAAATATCTAGAAACTTACCTCTATCTTTTAATGGTAAAGAAATAAATAGTTTACTACCAATATTATCTTCATTCCATACATCATTATATTCCTGAGCTAATGGTTTACCCTCGTCATCTATATTCTCTTTCTTAGTTAACTCAATTCTTTCTTTAATGCTAGCAGCTAAAGTATTTAACTCTTCAGAAGAAAGTTCTGGTGTAGTTAACTCAACAAATCTAACTTTACCATTAGGTAGTTTGACAACAGCTACATATCTACCATAGTTAAGTAAAGTATCATAACCGTTTTTATACCTAGCAGCATCAACTTCTTTAATGGTTGACTCTAATAAATCAGGATCAATATCTGTAATAGGAGAACCTTCTACTGTTACAATAGAACCATTCTTATATTTATTTTTTCTATCAATTACATAGATACCACCATTAATAGTATTATAAGTTAATCCAGAAAACTTAGGTCTTTCTTCATCACGAGATAAGAACTCATAAGATCCTAAACCAATATTGATATTTGCAACCTTCTTAAGATCTGAATAAGGAATTTCTACAGATGTATTTTTGCCAAGTTTAGATTTTAAATAATTTAATAAAGCAATTTTATTCTTATAACTAGCTTTTATATCAGCAACTGCTTGATTGTATCTACCATTCTTTAAATAGAAAGCTTGCTTAACTCTATCAGCATTTATTCTATCATAAGAGATAGGATTACCATTTACATCTAAGAATTGGAAAGATGTAGGATTAGGTAAATAACCAATCTCTTCACCATTAAATACTAATGCAATTGCATAAGAATCAGTAAATAAACCAAACGATTGATTTTCTTTCTGATCTGGTAACCTAAGATAATCATATCTCTCAGGAGATTTATTAAGATTAGTAAATCTAATACTAAGACCACTAAGTAATTCTTCAATAGGAGTATCTCTTAATAAATTACTTAGACGTGCTGTTGCATCTTTCTGAGATTCATTCTCCATTCTTTTACCCCAAGCTCTATCTAATACACTAGTAGAATCAAATCTTGAAGCATATTCTTTCTTTTCAACAGGTACTCTCTCTAATTTAAATCCTGTAAAAGATTTAGTAGTTAGAATAGCTCCGGTCTTTAAGTTTTTAAGTTTAAGATTAGAGCCAGCAGCAATTTCTGAAGGATAAGATAAAACTACATATTCATTATTTTTATTATCAGATATAATCTGACCATTAACTAATGGAGTATTGTCAAATACAAATTGTTTTTTATTATTAGCTAAATAATCACCAATTGCTTTTTGAGCTTTTTGAGCTTTCTCTAAACTTGTATAAATATCTATTTCAAAATCAATTAGTTCATCAGGCTTATTAGTAGCATCAATGGCCATAGTGCCATCGTTTAACTTTACAAAATAAATATCTACACCTTCTCCGCCTTCAATAGATCCTACAAGTTTAGTTATAAAAACCCCATTATATCCAGAAGATACAATACTTTCACCTTCTTCTAATGCTGTAGTAATATATTGATTCTCATCTCTTTGTTGAATAAAGATATCTGAGAAAGTTACACCATTTTTATCTAGTACATCAAATACTACAGGGGTTCTTGCATTTACTCTTAACCATTCAGTAAACTCAGGTTTAGTTTCCGTAATAGCATCATAAGCTGCTTCTAACTCTGTTAGAGCATTAATAATACTAACAGCTTTTTTACTTGTTGCAAACTCTTCAAATGATACAGGTATGTCTGCTTCTTTTAAAGCCTTTAAGTAATCATCATATGCTCTACGTACAATAGTTTGTGTAAATTCACTTACATCTGTGATATCTTCTGAACCAAGTTCTTCTTCCTCTTCTGTAGTATCTGTAGAAAATTGAGATGCCTCTTTGGGTTTACTAGTATCAGATGGTGTTTGTTTTACTTCAGCTTTTGTTTTTACTTCAAAGTCAGATACAAAAGATTTAATATTTTGAAATCTTGGATCTTCTTTACCAAATAACTTATTACTATTTAGATCTCTAAACTTAATATCCGGATCATTTAAAATAAGTTCTTTAAGCTCATCAAATGTATTAGTATCTAAAGCTTTAAGATACTTAAGATCAATAACAAATCCACCAGTAGCTAAAGCTTTTAAAAATATACCAATCTTAGATGTCTCAGCATATTTTTTAAATGCTTTCTTAAAGAACTCAGCTCTTCTTTTATCTCTTGCAACAACTAAAGTACGCTCTCTTTCAGCAAGCTTAATAAAGTTATTAGGATCATATAAGTCAGCCAAGACTTTATTAAAGTTTGTCTTATCATAATTGAGTGCATAATAATCAGTAAAGATTCTATATGCTTCATTTAGATCTGCAGGACTGAGTTCAGTACCTTTCTCATCTAAAAGAACCTTCATGTAGTCATTAAAAGCTTTCTTTAAATAAGAAGTCTTTCTTACTTCTACAGGATCATTAATATTTTCAACACGGGCAAGATTAGTTTTTAAAGATTCTAAAGCTTTTAACTTCTTCTTTTTATTATCATTAATCTCAATAAGACCCGGATCAGTTATATCTTTACTAGATTCAATCTCTGCAGTTAATAAGTTTATTTCATTATCAATACCTGCAATACTTAAGGTAGCTGTAACATCAGAGTAACCTAAATCAGCAACACCACCAATAGATGACATCTGTTTAGTTAAATCAGCCATACGTGTCTTAGCTTGTTCTAAACCATGTAAACTAAATACTGCAGTTTTGCGGGCCTCTTCAAATCCTTTATAACTTTGTAACTCATTAATAAATCCAATAATGGATTCTGGAGTATTAGCAGATCTATAAGTATTAGGATTAAAAGGATTCTTAAATGCAGAGAACTGCTCATACTGATCTTTAATTTGACCAGCTCTATCAATAGTAATATCTAATACTTTTTTGGCCTCATCATCTGTAACATCATCAGCTAAACTAAATGCCTCTTTTAATTCTGCACCGGTCATTTGCTGCATGTCCTGTAATTTCTTAATTAAGAAATCATATTTGTCAGTTTGAAGAGCTGTATAGATACTATTAAAACGAGTTATGTCTTTAATATCATGGAATGCTTTTTCATCAAATGATTTTCTAGCATTAACCATATCAGTACCTCCTCTGATTTGTAATAATAAATTATCTATATCAAGAGCAAGAACTTTATTACCATTATTAATGGCATCATTTAATTCATCAGCAATCTTATTAAATCTAGCGCTCTCTTCTTCTACAGCTTTTCTATACTCTTCTGGGTTCTTAGCTTGTGCTATCTTACCAATAATATTTTTACTACTACCATAAGCTCTGTTAGCTACAGCAGTAGAAATACCGGTAAGACCTCCCATTAAAAATCCTGAAGCAAATACTTCAATACCTTGTGCTGATGCTTGATCTTTAAGATTATCATAAGCATCTGCTAAGTAAGCTACTACACCTCCAGCTTCTGGAGTATCATATAATCTTTCATAGTAATCTGTAGATGCTCCAGAAATAATCTCTTGAGAAATTTCCTGAAGACCTTCAGATAAGTTTTTAGAGAAATAACCACCAGCAAACTGCATGTACGTTTTTGGAGTTTTAAGACCTCTTATGCTTTCAGCAAAAGATTGTCTTATACCCATAGTCTCAAACTGTCCGGTTCTTTCTGAGAATCTTAAAGTTTTTCCAGTTAATTTACTTTCCTCTACAATACCTGAAGCTGTTTTACCTAATGTGCTTTTACGACCTTTGTACAAGTTATCAAAAGTGATATTGTTTGTAAGAAGAATAAGGGGTGCATTTATCATACCAGTTGTAAAACCAGCATCTGATGCCTTCTCATAAATCTTATTTAATACATCTTGATCTGGATATACTCCATTCTCAGTAATGTATTGATTAATATGTTTATCAATAAAATCATTTTTAACTCCTCCGCCTTCCATAGAAGCTTCAGCAGTAGCATAGCTAATCTGCTTCATATCTCTTACAAAGTCAGCAACACCTCTTACTGAATTAGCTAATCCTAATACAGGGCTTTCTGCAGTAATGAAACTCTTAACATTCTTAAATGTATTAGGAACAATATTCTTAGCAGTTGCTTCAGCTACATTTAATGCACCTCTACCAATAGCAGCCACATCCATAGCTTTAATTGTATTGTAAGCTTGTCTAGCAGTATTAGCATCAAACAATGCAGAAATGGATCTAATAGTACCAGCTGTTTTAGAAGCACTAGCAGCAAGAGCTGCAGGAAGAGCCATACCTTCAGATAAACCTACAGCACCAGCAAGTAATGCTTCAGTAGCTAAGTAATCTGCTGCAATACCTGCAACAAATCCTGATTGTAAAACTAAATTAGAAGCAAAACCAGATACACCACCTCTAGTGCTGCCGCGTTCTGCCATAATCTGGGAGAACTCTCTAGCACCAGTTTCATCAGTCATAGAGAAATCACCAGTTGCCATATCGGCAAGACTTCTATATCCTGATTGAACAACAGATAATCCTAATGAAGGAATACCACCAGCTGCTCTAAATAAATCTTGATACCAACTTCTATTCTGATTATATAATGCTTCGTTATTAGCTAATGGATTAAATCCTAGCTTATAGAAGTTATCACTATCATTATAGTATCTATCAAAGTTTGTTTGCTGATACCCAGGCTGAAAATATTTTTCTTTTGAAGTCTCAAATGCAACATCAGATTCAGTAATAGGTTTTGTCAATGCTTGTTTAGCAACATCAAAAGGATTACTAGGATCATAATCTACAGCAACGCTACCAAATGCTGAAGGTACTGGAACTCCAGGAACAGCATAGGTATCAGTTACAGATATTAACGGCTCATTAGTTGGCGCAATACTTGCTTGAAAAGCATCTGATCCTTCAAAGTTAGAAGGCAAACCGGGTTCAACACCTAGTGGTGGAATTGCATTGTCAAATTCTTCCATTTAGAACAAATTTAATTTATTATCTAATTGCATCAAAACTATTAAGGAGATTGCTGAAGCTAATGTTATTCAGATTATTCTGAGTAAATATATCAGTCATTCCTTTTCTACTATCATACATAGTACCTGTAGCAGTAATACTGCCATTTGGATTCTTTGTAAAGGTCATATCTATATTTCCGTTAGGATTAATATATCTATATGTACCAACATTATCTAAAATCACTTGTCTCTCATCCTTCTGTAATCTAGAAGAAATAAGGTTAGTTGCTTGAGCTGCGGAAATAATTGCAGTTACACCAGTACTAATAATTCTATTATAGTCAGCATCACTAATACTACCAGCCTCTTTAAGAGCTTTTAATGTAGGATCTGATGCACCAGGTCTAACTGTTAAAGATTGATAACCTTGATTACCTAAAGCACGTGACTGATAAGAATAACTAACACTCTGCTTATTAGCTCTAGCATCAGATACTAATGTATTTAGATAACCTCTAAGTACTTGATTGTCTTCAATATTATTAAATACACGATCACTAGCAGAAGCTACATCAGCAGGTGTACCAATTGCAATTCTAGAATCAGAGTTTAAAACATCACTTAATGCAGATCTTAATCCTAAAGTTAATTTAGAAGACGGTTTAGTAAAGTCAGCAATACCTTGAATATTATTACTAATATAACTACCAGGACCAGCCGTACCTACAACTTTATAACCAGCTTGATTTTTAGAGAGATCAATATATTTTTCTTGATAATCTTCTATAAAATCTTCATAGTCATCCATAAAGTCATCAGCATCAATATTAGGATTAGTAGCAAGAGCTGTTGCGTAAGCTGATTTAGCATCTCTTAAAGAACCATCTTTAGCAAATACATAATCAACAAATGTTGGAATGTAATTTCCAGAAGCTTTCATATTAGCAGCAATAACTCTGTTATTAGTATTTAATGCACTAATATTACTATAAGCCAATTGACGCTTATCATTAGCTGTAATTAAAGCGGGTGCTAAATTCTTGGCTAAAGAAGGATCAGCTTTAATCATATCTTGAATACCATTAAAGATTTTATTAAGAGAGGTTAATGATACATTACCCTGTTTTAAAGTAGCCATGTTAACACCAGCGCTTTTTAAAACATTACCTACTGCACTATTTAACTTAGCATCATTAATACTAGAAATAGAATTAGTTAATTCATATACACTGTTACCAAATCCTTTCCAGCTATTATTAAACTCAGCTCTATCTGAAACAAACGCATCTTCTGTACTAGCTTCAGTTTTAACAGCACCAGTAGTAAAATCATCAAAGCCACCAGTCTCTAGCATCTTCATCTCACGCTGAAAGTCTTGTTGAATCTTTTCTTTCTTAGTCCAATAAGAAAAATCTAAAGCTTTTTCATAATTAATCTTTGAATAAGCATTAGCTTCTTTTTCTATCTGGTAATTTCTATAGGCTTCTACTTCAGTTGCTTTACCAATTTCATTAGAAATATAAGAACTAGCATCAGAAGATCTAATAGCTCTAGATAACAAATCTATATCCTCATCATTAATAGCAGTAACAATTTGAGATATTCTATCAGAAAGATTAGTTTTAGCTTTTTCAAAACCATCTCTTTTTGCAACAGTTGCTTGATACTCTTGTTGTTCTTTTGGAGTCAATCTACCACCACGATTTAATCTAGACTCATATATATCTACTTTAGCTTGATATTGTGAATAACCATCTTCAAGATCCTCTAATCTATTTCTATCATTCTTAAGAAATGTATCAGCATTTGTAACATAATATTCTGCAGCAGCTTGATCTATATCACCATTGAATTTTTGTTCAGCTAACTGTGTAATGGCACTCATAGAATTTACATATGCTAACTCATTTGCATATGCTTTTACAGAAGGATCATCAGCTAATGCCATACTAAGATATTGAGCAATAACTGGTTTAGCAGCTTCACCACCGGTAGTAGTAACATCATATCCACCTATAGTTTGTTCTATCTTAATGTTTTTAAAATCATCACCAACCAGTTCTCTGGCTTTATTCATGATATTTACATAAGGAACATACTTAGGCATGGCCATTTTATAGGCTTTATCTTGAGATGCACTTTTAAATTCTAATTGTCTATACTGCAAACCTCTAATCCCAGCATCCCAATATTTAGAACTAATTTCTGGATCAAGAGAGTTTTTAAATATTTCAGCTTGTTGTTGGCCTTGTTTAATACCTTTAGTAAACATGATGTCATACTGCATCTTTTTATCATCTACAAAAGGTTGGAATACTTGCTGAGCTAATTGTACATTAGCAGGATCAGAGAGATCTAAAGATGTAATTTGCTGAATAGCTTTTTCAGAGTTCTTCAAGAAATTATCTCTTGCTTCTCTATTATCATCTCTTGTAAGATCAGCATATACAATACTACCATAAGCGCCACTTAATTGATTAAGTGCGCTATCATACCTAGCCTGTCTTGTTGCTAAAACCGTATTAAGAAAATCAAAATTAGGTTTGTAAGGTTCAGCCTTTGGTATATAATCGGTAAGACCTTGAATGTAACTAGCCATTATCTATATTATAAATATAACAAATATAAAGTTAAACTATTAAACCTCTAAGATTTAAGAGCCCTTAGTTTTTCTTCTGTTAGACATTGCAGATTGTGCTGCTAAGATATTACCACGCTCATCTACATCTACATCACCCATAATACCTCTAACCATAGCAGCTTGAACTGTAGGATTAGTAGTATCAATACCCATATCAAGAAAATACTGTTTTAAATCTTTAGCCTTTTGTGAAGCTGTAATTTTTCTACCTGGAGTATAATAAGTTTTAAGAGCTGCTGGATCAACAAAGAAATTAGGATATAGACTATTCATTTGATCTGTAATAAATCTATTTTCTAATGCAGCATTTACATAATCTACAGCCTCTCTTCTACCAGCTCTTCTAGCATTATCATATTGCTGATTAGTAGTAACTGTCTTATCGTAGAAGTCATTAGCGGCTAACTGATTTCTAAAGTTAGCTTCATTGATTAATTGCTTGTTAGCTTGTTCAAACTGATTAGCTACACCAACGTTTAAGTTATTATATCTACCTAAGATATTAGCAGCATTGGCTAAACCTTTACCTTGTACCTCAGAGAATCTTGTATTGAAAGCTTGTGGTCCAGTAAACTGCGCTAAATTAGCTGCAGCAATATTAGCCATCTCAGCATTAGCAGCTAACTCTCTATTAGGATCATAAAATGTAGGCTCCATAGGTTCAGCAGTAAATTGTGCCATTCTAGGATAGTATCTATTAATACTTGCTAAATCACCAACAGCAGCTGCAGTATTTAATACATCTTGAGGATAAAAACCAATAGGTCTTCTTGGAATTGGTGGAGGAATTAATTCACCTGGATCAAGAGGATCTCTGGGAGTATCTGGTTTTTTTGGTTTTTGTGGAACATCAAATACAACTCTTGTTTCAACATATTTACCAGCTTTTTCATCATAAGCATTTGGAACACCTGATTTTTTAGTTTCATCAAAACCAATTGTTTTAACATACCTTGCAGCTTCTTCAGGAGTATAACCAGCTTTTATAAATCGGTTGGTCATCTCTCTATTATATGCTAATTGAGCTGCACCAACCTGTGATTGATTTGTCCAATCTATAGGTTTATTATACCATGACCAGTTTTTATCTGCACTAGCTTTATCAAATCTTCCAAAGGTTCCAGGAATTTTTGCAACTTTACCTGGTTGATTTCCTTCTACATAATCTTTGGGTAGAATAACATTTGGAGCAATACTCTTTAAAAGTTTTTCTTCTTCTGTATCGTAAGTTTGAATAGCTGGTTTATCTTTTTCTGTAGCGGGTCTAGTACTAACTACTTCATTATTACTATCTACTAATACAACTTTATCACCTTTCAAATAAGAACTATATTCTTTTCCTGAAGCATCAGTATGTTTTGCTAAAAATGTTCCTTTTTCTCCACCAGCTTGATATAATGATTCACCACCATATTCAAATACAACCTTAGATCCGTCTGGTGCAGTATATCCTGTACTAGATTTAGTTGTATCACCTTTAGTTTTAGCTTTAATAGTTACTTCTGGTATTTTAGCAACATCAATATTAGGATTTTCTTTACTTGCTTCTATTAAAGTATCGCTAGAAATTTTAGAAGCAACAGGAGATTCCATTAATTCATTTACTGCTGCGGTATCTAGTCTTTTTAATAAAGCTACTTGTTGTTCATTAGTTAATTGTTCATTATTATTAGCTGATGAAATAAGAAATGCTAAAGCACCAGGAGCTGCTAATTTTTGAATAATTGGTATTGTTACATCAGCAATAGAAGTTAAATTACTAGGTATATCTTTTAATGCTATACCACTAGCTTCTAATATATCTGGAACTGATGCAGTTTTTAAAAAATCAATAGCTGGTGATCCTGCTCCTATTGTTCCTAATCTTTTACCAACAGCACCTAATACCTTTCCAACTGGAGCTGCTGCACTTGCCATAAATACAGGATCAGTACCATATCTAATAGTAGTAGTCATAGGACCTTCACCATTATATTTAGAATAAGAATCACCCATATTTTCAAACTGACCGGTAAGACCATAGTTAATATAATCATCCCAATTAAATGGATTAAAGATACTAGAGTTTTCCATCTTAGCACGATTATATTGTTCACGTGCCTTCATATATTCTTGAGTAGATGGTAATTGTTGATTTTGATCAAGAGCTCTTTGTTTAAATTTTAACAAATCAATTTCATACTGAGGTAAGTTATTTACAGGAACATTAGACATACCGGTTGGATCAACACTCTGTCCAATTTGAGCTTTAGGAATACCACCATACATAGCCATCATCATACCTTGTTCAGGAGATGGTGGTAAGAACTGTGCAGGATCTAATCCTACTTTATTCATGTACGGCATAGCAATCTGTGGAACACCTTGAGGAAATCCTTTCTGTGATTCTTGTACAAGAGCTAACTTACCTAAGTTAGAAATATAATTATCAGCCATCATAACAGATGTCTTTTTACGTAATGGATCACTATCAGAATATAAACCTTCACGCAATTCTTTATTATTAAGATCAAACTTCTTAGAAATTTTAGCTGGGGTATAACCACCTTTCTTAGCAGCAAAACCAAAAGATTCTAAGATAGCAGGATCTTTAATCTTCATAGATTTAGTATCCGAATAAATAAAACTATCTGGAGTAGCTTTTTCTCCAGATAAAGGTGTACCACCTTGAGAGTGACGCTTACCACCAATCTTAAAGAATTCAGGAATTGCAGTATTAGTACCTTTACGTATTAATGTCTCTCCTTTCTCTGCTTCTAGTACAGAGATAGATCTAGGATCAGGACCTAGTGTCTGATTATAATCAGCTTCTGGTTCTTTTTGTTCTGCTCCAGAAAACTTATTAACCATATAAGCTGAGTTACCATATAACTGGTTAACTGCATTTTGATTCTGACTACCACCATATCCAGCTTGTGGTAAACTTGTAATTTTTACTTTTCTTTTCATTTCTCCACCCATTTGGGCAATTTTATTGTAATCACCTTTTATATAATCATCTGGCCTAAAACTAGGACCAAAACCAAATTCATTAAAGTTATAGTCACCTCTATTACCAGAGTTACTCTCCTCTCTTGCGTATGTTAAATTATCTGATAAAAATTGATCTCTTAAATCACGCTTTGCAAATCTATTATCTATTTGATTTGCTAAACCACGGAATATATCCGTTCCTGCTAATAGCATAGGACCAACATAAGGATTACCTTTTTCTTTAGGTTTTTTAACAAAATCAGAAGGCATTGCAGTACCCGGAGCATAACCAAAGTCTTTATCAAATCTGGTACCTGCTGGAGCAGCAATATTCTGTTGGGCTAAGTTTGCATAATAATCATCTGCACCAATAGGACCCATACCCGGAGATTTTACAAACTCACCAGATGTAGCAGGTTTTTTAGTATTATAAATAAAACTAGGATTGCTTAATTCAAATGGATTTTCAAAAGTAGTTGGAGTACCAAACATACCTTGATTTTTTAACCATATGGTTTTCTGCTCTGGTGTTAAAACCATAGGTGGTTGCATACCAGTTTGAGCTTTAGGTAAGCTCTTAACCCTTACTTTCTTTTTCATTGTATTAATCTAAATACTCAATACCATAACCCTGATCAATCAATGCTTGAATCTCATCAGGATGTAATTCTAATTCTGCACCTTGAGTCATGCCGCCAAATTGTTTCTTCCAATTAGCAGCGTTTCTAGCAAAGTTAGCTCTTTTTACTTGTGTTGCACTATAGTCCTCTTTATTTGCAAGTACCTTTCTAGCAAACTCTTGCACACCCATACCGGCTCTATTAGCTGACTCAGTAAACTTACCTTTGTTAGCTGGATTAATATAGATACCACCGTTCTTCATTTGACCAGTTTGTGCTTCTTGAATAGCTTGCATAATCTTTTGAATAACCTCTTGTTGCTCCAAAGGAGGTAAAGATTGTAGTTCTGCCATAAGTTGCTCAGGATCCGTTTGAGTCATCTCAGCATACATCTGAATAGCTTGCATAACCTCATCTTGTTGTCCACCTTCTTGATATACATTACCACCACATTCATAACAAGGTTGTCCACCTTTACCATACCATGCATTTCCACTAAATGTAGAACCACCCTTCATCATATTATACATAGCATCCATATCCATTTGACCACCATACATATCTATATCACCACCATACATTCTTCTACCCATTTTACGAAGTTCTTTATTTGATGGAGTTTGACCAGTACCAAGTCTTGGATCATTAGAATTCATAAACTCTTCATAACCTCTCTGCTTACGAGCAGCTCTGATTTCAGAAGCAATAACACCAGCAGCAGTTCCAATACCTAAACCAATACCAGTCATAGTATCATTACGTTTCTTTTTCTTAGCAGCAGCTTCAGCAGCCGCAGCTTTTTGCTCTTCTGTTAAAGCAGGACCACCTTCTTGAAATCTACGAGCTTGTTGATCAAATGCAGCCTTTTCTAAGTTAGAACCTTGATTTAATACTTTACCTGTTTTAGGATCTACAGCTTGTGTAAATGTAGTTGAGCTAGAAATAGTTCCTGGTGCAGAATTAAAAATCATACGTCCTGTTTGATCTACGGCTGATTGAGGATTAGAAGACTGATAGTAAGAATAAATATCATTACGTGATGGTACTTGTTTTACACCAGCTTTATTAAATTGTTGTATCTGTTGATTATAATATTGTTCAAACCTAGGATCATTATCAATACCAGGAGACATGAATGTATTAATAGGAGCAGAACCATAAGTTCCTCCTTCTGCCATATTAGATAAGATCTTAGCTTGTACATAAGGAGGTAATGCTTGGAAGCCAGCATTTTGTGGTTCACCACCTTTTGCAGACTTAGGTTTCTTACCAGCTTTTTTCATTGCAATGGCAATAGCAGCTTGTTGTGCCCAACCACCAGCAGCCATTTCAGGAATATATCCACCCATAGCATAACCATAATCATCTAATTTATCTAAGTTACCGGCAGCTGCAAAACGTGCACGTGCAATCTCAGGAGGCATCATTTCACCACCTTTAGCCCAAGTACCAAAACGCTTGTGCCAGTATAAAGGAGAGAATGGATCTGTAGCCTTAGCTGAGTTCTTACCACCCATTCTATTCCAGAAATTATCTTTACGCTTCTCAGAACCATGTTGACTAAAATCTTTCATACCAGTGTAACCACCATGTACAATTTTATACTTGTCACCTTTCTTAGCTAATACCATCCATTTCTTACCAGCTCTATCAGATTTTCTTTTAGCACCTACTTTAGTAAATCCCCGGTTCTTATAACGCTGAGGAATACCACCCATCTTCATCTCTTCCATCTCACCCATGTTCATGTCAATGTCTTCCTCTTCTTCCTCTCCTTCTTCTTGAGAACCCTCATTAAATTGCATGTAATCAGCAACAGAAGAAATATAATCATCAGCTAAAGTTAATTTACTAGCTACCCAGGGTTCAACTTCTGACTCAGCATTAATAAAGTTTTGTAATCTAGCAATCTTATCATTCATAGCCATTATCTGACCCATTGCCATTTCACCACCTTCATCATAATAGTTATCACGCATCATCATACCTACACCACCCATACCCATAGCTGGCATACCCATAAAATTCATAGCAAGATTAGCCATTTTCATTTTATCTTCACCATTTCCTTCACCATTATCCATTCCTTGACCTATAGCCATTGCAGTATTTTTTAAGAAATCACCAACAGGCTCTTGAATATTATTTTTATTATACTCATTTACTTTATCAAAGTAGCTACCAAGAGATTCATAGTTAGGATACTGAAACATTTCTTGTCCCATAGCACCACCGGTTTGAGCTTTTCTATATCCACCACCACGGCTCTTGTAAGTCTTAACAAGCCATGCAGAACCATAAGCTGAAGGCCATCTATCAAATTTAGATTTAGCCTCAGATTTAACACGAGAATATAGTTCTGGATTAGTGGGTACATTACCACCCTTTTTCATTTCTCTGGCTTCAGGATAAGCTTGAAAGAATGCTTCTTCTGTAGGAAACATAGAATAGAATTCTTCCTCAGAATTAACACCAGCCATTTGTAAAAATTTATCTTTCATTTTAGTTATTTGTATTTATTAAGCCAACCCGTTTCACCACCGGTTTTATTAGTTGGTAAGAGTGTATAATGATTTCTATTAGGATTATTTTTCCAACTTGGTGATCTATGATCAAAAGCACTATTATTTAAATTACCTAATTTTTTAAATTTAGTAGAACCAGCTGGTTTATATAATATGGTATTGTTATATAAGTAAGTTACGTTTTTATCTTTTAAAGTACTACTTATATGTTTAAAATGTTCACTAGTTTCCTGTACATTCATAAGCAAATCTATACTATTAGCAGCTCTAAGATATACATCTTTAACATTCTCTAGATTTTTAGCTTTTAAAATATCTCTTACAGGAGTATTAAATGTTTCTGGTACTTGAGCATAATCAATAGGATACACACTATTACCGCGTCTTTTTAATTCTTCAAATCCTTTTACTTCTGAAGGAATATCTGTTGCTATAACTTTAATATTCTTACTTTTTATTTTAGGATTAGAAGCTAATTCATATACAGATACCCCTGCAAGTTTTGGATTATTGTTACCTAAAGCAGATCCAATATCTATAACTACAGAATTTGGAGTTGCTAAATTCTGTAAGAAAACTTCAGAGTCATAATTTCTTTTTACATCAGTTCTATTTAATACATTATCACCACGTTTATCAAACTCACCATACCATTTATTATCTTTTAATTGTCTATTAAAAACCTCAGCTTGTACATCAGCACTATTCCAATAATTGCTATCAAATGTAAAAGCGTTATTGACTGCAGGTTGTTTATTAGGTAACGCTTTAGGTTTAGGAATAGTATTTATTGTTTCTAATTTAGGAATATTACTTAAAACATCTTTAAAAGATGGTGGAATAATAGGAAATTCTTCAGTAGCCAATGCTGTTAAGTAATCCTGATCAGCTGCATAATCTATCATTTTAGAATTATACTTAATTGGTTGTGGAGTAGTTATTTCCTTTTTATCAATTCTTCTTGCAATATTACCCAGATTAGTAAAATCAAATGTTTTTAATGGGATGTTTGGTTCCTCTGCAGACTTTGAATAATACTTGTATGTATTATCTGTAGGATCCTGGTAGATACCATACTTCTCACTTAAAGGATTCTTATAGAAGTTAGCAATATCTATTTTAGAATTTAACTCTGGAAGATTCTCTCCACCATCTTGATATGTATCTAACCAACCACCATTCTTTTGTTCTAGTAATTGAGATGCTGTAGCTACAGCAGGAACCGCCCATAGTCTATTAAATAAAGTTGCTAATTTTTTAGGATCTTTATCTATAACATCAAGAAATCTAGGATCTACAAATTTTGCATTTTTTGGGTTTTGTACTTTTGTTATTATATCAGCAGCTTTTTCAGGAGTAACCATTACAGATTGTTCCGGAGTCATTTTCATAAGTTGCCTTAATTCCATAATTCTAGCATGTACTTCAGTTGGATCTGCTAAATAACCTAAAGTAGCATTTTCACGACCCATTACTTCAGAAGGATTAATACCGCTATTTCTTAAACTTTTCCATTGATCACTGAGATTTCTAATATCATCTGAATATAAATTTCTTATGTCACCCATTTGTCCTGATTCTCTCAATAAAAAATCAGAGGTCCAGTCATGAGTTCCTTCATGAACAGTAGTAGATCTTCTTACTGGTTTAGATATACTAGGATTTCTACTAATCCAACTAGCTTTTAATCTAGGATCATTAAATTGTTCTGATATTGATCTTGAATAGGGATCTCTACTGTGTAAATAACTTACACCACTATTACCAGAATGTATATGGGGTTTAACACGAATAAAATAATCGTTTAATTGTTCTGAAAAAGGATATTCTTTTGAAACAGGTGTAAATGATTTAGCTTGTTCATAGCCTAAGCTAAATTTATCTTTTAAAATATTACTTCTTTGTGGAATCCAACCTAAATCAGTATCTATCTTAGTTTGAGTTATTGGATCATCAATCCAATTTTTTAACCAAGCATTTCCTTCAGCAATTGCTTTTCTATTTTGATTACCTTTAATTGCTTCTCCTAAAAGTTCACGAACTAAATAGCTACCATCCATTTTAGATAGATTCATAGAAGATTGTGCATTAGAAACATCTATTGGTTTATATCCTAGTAACCAATCTTTCTTTAATATTCTTCCTTCAGTAATAGGAATTTGTCTTGGAGTAGAATAACTCCAATCATTTCTTTTACTATACCTTCTAAAAAAATCAGCTTCATTATAAGGTACTTCAGCTACATAATCTGAACCATATCTTTCTACAACTCCAAATTTTTTACTTGGTGCATAATATGTACTACTAAATTGTTTTGGAGAGTTAGCTTTTTCAGCAAGAGATCTACCGGGAGAATAATTAAGTTGTTTAGGTCTAAATACACCTGACTCTATAGCATCTCTAAAACCTTCTTTACCAAGACCTCTATACATCATACCTTCTACAGGTCTAAATGCCATAGGACTTGCAATAGCTTTAGCAACACCTTTTGCAGGCAATAAATACAAAGCATTCATACCAGCATCAAAAGCATTACCAGCAGCTTCACTAAAATTACCTTTAGCTAAGTTGTTTACACCCATTGCAGTATTACCTATTAGATCAGCTCCGGCAAATCCATACGTAGCCGGATTAACCATATCTAATACATAGTCTAAAGGATCAGCAGAACCTTTACGTTGTTCTGCTTGTGCTACTAATGAACTAGCTTCTCTTGCTTTTTCATAAGCAGATTTAGTTTTACCCTGACTAATACTACCTACACGTTTAGCATATTCAGCTGCTTCCGCTGCTTTTCTATTCTCTGCACTAACATTTGTATTCTGATTAACTACTCTAGTATTATCAGTGTAGCCGGCATTACCTGCAGGACTAGTTCTCATATATGGCTTACCTACATTAGGTGTCCAACCAGCCCAACCACCTGTTTGATATTTATTCAACCATCCACCATACTTCTTATTTTCTGGATAGTCATAACTATAACCTCTACCTTCAGTTACTTTAGCTTTACTAATATCTAAGTTATTTGCAGCCTTCCAATCCTGAAATTCTTTTTCAGTTCTGAATGATTTCCGGTTGCCATCTTGTAATGTAACACCAATGTTATATTCTCTAGCCATTCCTCCACCGGGAGTATACATGTCCCTATCTATATTAGATACAAATAAAGAAGGCTTAGGTGGTTCTACTACTGAAACTGGTTCTACTACTTTAGGAGTAATTTCTGGATTTGTTAAAATATAAGGTTGTACTGGTTTTTTAAATCTAAAAACAGAATTTAAATCTGGAGTAACACCAGTTAATCCTAAATCTAGAAAATCTTTTTTAGTTACACTAACAGGCCACGTTCTACTTCTTCTAGCATCATTACTTCTTTTTTGAGAAGGAGTTATACCAACACCCAGTGGTAAGTACCTACCATTATTATCAACTGCATGCCAAAGACGAGTTTCTCTTGAATTAGGTGTAAGATAATCAGATAGTTTAGTTTCTAAATAATTATTTCCTGGTCTTTCAGTAAGATGAGTAAAATTACCTGGACCCCCACGAGGTCTTAGATAATGATGCATCATTTCTTCTACAGGTTTTATTACTATATGCTCATTATAAGGAGAAGGACCTTTAGGTTTAAAAGGACCCCAATGCTGATTAAATAAATCATTACCTTGTAAAGAAGCAGTTTGTATATTATTTAGTCTAGTCCAGTTTTTATATTTATCAAAGGATGGTTGATATTTATTATATAAATTTAAACTATCCTGATAAAATTGTACTTTTCTTGGATTAGATGTATATATAGGAGGTAATGTTCCACCACGTTGATACTCTTCTAACCATCCACCATATTTCTTACCTGGTGTATATTCTGTTATAGGTGATTGATTATAGTGAATAAGATACTCTCCAGAATCAAAAGCACTTGGATTAATACCCATTCTTCTTGCCATCTCATCTTTTATATAAGCTTCTTTTTCAAAATATTCTGGACTATTACTATAGATATATTCTCTTTTTAATTTTCCTGGTATTTTTTTATTAAGTACTTTTTGCTCAGCATCTTTTACTATAGAACCCATTGGAAAATAACCAGCAAGATCAAACTTAGAAGGATCTTGTACTATATAAGTTTCCATCGGTTTATATTCATAGTCAGGTCTATTTGTAGGTAATCCTGCTCTTACTAATCTATTTGCATAAATAGATTCCGGAATTTTAGAAGCAAAAGAATCATCACCTTTTCCTTTTTCTTTATATCCCAAATCCACATTATGCAGATTAGCCCAAGACATTATTTCTGGATTATTACGCATTTCAACCCGCATTTGTTCCGCACGATTCCAGATTTGATCAGGACGGTTTTTTTCAAGTTGCTGCACCATATTAGGTGAATAATTATTTTTTGCTAAATAATCATAAAAATCTTCATCATTTGAAGATACTGCAGCTTCAATAGCCTTTTTTGTAGAATAATCTACTAAATTATTTGGATTAGTTTTTAAAACATAGGCATAAGAATCTTTACCAAATTTTGCACCAGTATCTTTAGCTCTTAAATTAGAGACCCATCTTCTATTTGGAGAATATCCATCATCTTTAACTATAGGTAAATTACCAAATGACTTACCAACTATCTGTGGTAAAACATATTCTTGTTCTAGAGATCTTTGATAATTAGAGGATTGTAAATTAATTTTTGGATCCGTTACTAACTTATTATCTATCGGATAATATGGAGAAGCAACATTTATAAATTCTTCTAAAGTCGGATTTAAATTCTGAACAGATAATTTAGGATTTACTAAAAATTCATCTCTTGAACTACCATCTGATGCGTATGGCCATATACTTAATTCTGGAGTATATAATAAATTACCTTTATCATCATACTGATATCTAGGACTATCGCTTACATTTTTCTTTTTACGCTTGATATCAATACCCTGCATTCTTTCAGGATTCTGTTCACTACCACCAGTTTGATATTCATCTAACCATCCTGTTTCACCACCATCTTGTCTACGCTTATGATTATAGTCTATACGCTTACCAGATGTTTTCTCTCTTTTAAACTTAGCCTTCTCTGCAGATGACATCTCTGATGTAGTCTTGGGGGTTGTTTCATTTACCCGCTTCTTAGGTCTGCATGCAGGATAAGGTCTAGAACCTTTCTCATCACCTGACCTACCACAAGGTTTACCGGTCTTAACATCGGTCCACTCTTCAGCAAACCACTGTCTTAAACCACCTTTACCAAACTCTTGTAATACCCCGGTTCCTTTTTTATAACTCTTAGCAAATCTTCTAGCTTGCCTATCATTAGGAAACTCAATATACTGACCGGTCTGATTTGCATAATCATATGCATTATCTCCTAAGTATTGTAAACTACCATCAGGCATTTGTACAACTGTAGGATATACACGACCATCAGAGCTTTCCATAAAATGTGTAGAAGGATATTTCTGACCGGGTATAATTATACTTGGTGTATTAGATTGATACATTCTTTGAACAAAGTTTAAATCTTTGTTCTGATTAAGAATTTTGTCTATCTTTCTTTTAGACATACCACCAAACTGCATCTGAGGATACTCAGTTACATATTGTCCAGCAAAATTATAATCTTGACCTGGCATCATCATCTGGCTGTTACCTAAATCATCTACACCTAATACAGGATAATTAACCCCCTTCATTGTTATGTTAGAAGAGGGTATGATTGTAACTTCACCGGGATAAGCCCACTGACCTAAAGGAGATACTATAGGTTTTTTCTTTGCCATTATCTAAATGATGCAAGTAGTTTATTGTTGGAGAGTTTTAATAAGAATTTAGATGACCCGGAAATAAGCTTCTTTAATACAACCTTATTAATATAATGCCTAAACTTCTTTCTTTGTGTAGCTCCCTTATTATAATTTACGTAAGTTGCATTAATATTCCTAATATAACCGTTAGGTTCAGTAGTCCACATGGGTACAAAAGTTCCAGTAAATTCACCACGGTCATTAGTAATATCCCAGAATTGATTAAATCTATATTTCTGTTCTTCTTTAGAAAATAAGATATCAATATTACTAGCATTTACTAAAGGATAGTTATTAATTAAATAAGGATTATTCTTAGGAGATAAGTTTAATACTAAGTCCCCAGAAATTTGTTCTGTATTATATACAATAGCCCGATCAAAATTTTCATCTAATAAGTGATGATAATCTAAACAGTTAGGAGAATACTTATAACATTCTAGAATATACTCTACTGATCTAGTTGTTGTAACGGTTTGACCTTGGTTCTGTACATACTCAATCTCAAATGGATAATCAACACCATAGTAATTACAGAAAGAGTTACATACTAAGTTATGTTTCCAAATAGTATTATTCTTAACTGTCATATAGTATGTCTTACTAGCCATTACTAAATCTGGATGCCAGTCATGAAAAGATATAAATGCTTTTGCTTTAGGATCATAACTAACAGTCCATGATACATCATCAAAATATGTAGGATCACCTAAATTAATTATTAATCCTGCATACTCTGTAGATATGAGTTTGTTCTGTGCTCCGGCTTTAAATTTACCTTTAAACTCAGGTTTTAATTTATAGTCTTTCTTACAGAAATAAAGAATCTCATTTATGTTATCATAAGTAGTTTGTAATCCAACCCCAATAATTGTATTATCTAATACTATAGGATCTAGATCAGGAAAATCTTCAAGAACAGCATAAGGACTGTATTGTGAAAACCACCACTTCATACCAGACTTAGAAATGTCTTGTATTCCTTGACCAAAAGAAAATACCTTTCCTTGGTTTTGGCTTGCATAGAATAAACCTGCTGGAGTATTGATTACAGATAATCTATTCTGACAACTACCATATTCAAACTCAGGATCTACATTTATTACATTTTGTAATGGTTGACCATTAAATAACTGACCATCACCAATAGTTAATTTAGTTCCACCATTAAGATCTAAAGTTTCTGCACCTTGAAATAAAATAGGAGAGCTATCATTGAACATAATAACTGCACCAGTTTTACCAAAGTTTCTCATAGTTACAACCTTAGAATTAAAGTCGTAATAGTTATTTGCTAAGAACTGTCTCCAGTTATCTTTTCTTAATTCATACTGTTGTTGTAAAGAATAAATAACTCTTGTCTCATAAGAGGTAAAGCAACTTACATTATTAGGATCATATATTCTTGGTTGAAGATTACCCCATGAAACAAAGTTTGATACATGTTTACTAATACTTAAAGAGTAATCATACTTATAGTAGTTTGTATCTTTAATGTATGGAGCACTAAACAACTGCTCATAGTTACTATATGTTCTAAAATCGTAGTGTCTCTTACCAGGATTATCATCATAATCTCTATATGCTAAGTTAATTTCTGACTCTACATAGAAATCTCTAACGCCAGAATTAAACAAATACATATAAGCAAACCTAACCATCAAAAATCCAGAAGTCATTCTTCTATCTAAATGATGATAATCATTAGGTAGAATGCTATCACTAGTTGGCTCAAAAACAATATCTAATAAATCACCAACATTATACTTTCCAGTATTCATCCAATATCTTGGATAAGGAAGCATGTTGTATAATCTATAATCCCACTCTGTGCTATCTGGTAAATTCTGCATCCACTGTGTAAAATAGAAGAATGTAGATTTTTCAGTGTAGCGGTTTACATACATATCTCCACCAAACACTAAACCAGAGGTAGCTTTAAGAGCTTTATTAATAGTCCAAAGGTTTATACACCCTACAGGTATTTGTCTAATACCATCTAGTTGACCATACAGATTATCATTCTTAATTTTTAAAGCAGCATAATGAGCAGAGGTAACAGATGTTTGAGTATATGCCTCTGGTTCTTTCCAGATATCTTTAGCATTAAAAGGATTACCTTTATCATCAACACCATAAACACTTAAATCGGGTCTGCCATTTTGTGAGCGTGCAATATGACCAATAGTAAATAATGTATTGTCTTTAGTTATTGGATCATTAATTGTTCTTTCAGTAGTTAAAACAACAGTGTTTGCTCTATAAAGATTATTAATTCTATATATGTTATCATATTCCTGAACAACAGGATCAAGATATAAAGAGTTTTTAATACCCCTTCTTCTGCTACCAACAGCAGCTTTTATAAGATTATTATAAAAACCATGTGATACATACTGATAAGCAAACTGTCTTTTTTTACCAATAGATTCTATAATTTCAACTATGTTTCTTGTTGATTCTAACCAATAATAAGATAGTAAAAATGCTCGACCTATTGCATAAGCAGCTGCGCCAGCAAATGCTCCTACTACTGCGCCTGAAGCACCTGCTACTGGTGTTCCTATAATACTACCTAAAGCAACTGTCATAATAGCAGCTTTACCTTGATCCAAAGCATTTCCATTAGCAGCATTAGCTGCAGTCACACCAATAGCAACACCAGCTAATGAAGAAAGTATCACAGCTGTATCTGTTATAAATTTATCTTTAGGATGATTCTCAACCGGAATAAATCTACCAATTACATTACCATATACTTCACCATAAACTTTTAATTCTGTGGCAGATAAGAAAGGATTTCTAAATGTTGTCTCAGGTGAATGAAAAGAAAAGATATCTCTTTTAACACCATCAAATAATGTAACATCTACATTACTTAATCCAGTGCTATCATATTTATCTTTATCTCTAAATGCTCCACCCTTAGTTTGTACACTTCTATTACCGGGTCTATCTAAAGTAGCTTTATCTCTACCTAAGAATGGATCATGGTCTAAGAAGTTATAAGGATAGTTTACATATAAACCAGTTGTAACTTTATCACCTGCAATCTTATCGGGTATATCATACTCCCGCATGTTATTAATAAGACCCTTAGCAATAATAGTACGGTTACCCTCTCTAGTACCCCTTAAAATCTCATAACCTATAATACTAGTAATGTATTGATTGTTTTGATCTACAGGAAATTCTATATTAGAAAACTCAACACCTAAAATAATAATACTATTAGTAGTAGGATTATAATTAGGTATTACAATATCATCAGGCATCTTATGATGTCTAATGTTTTCAGCACAAAGATCTCCCCAGATCTCTGGTTTATTATCAGGATACTTCTCAGTAGATTCCCAATAAGCTAGCTCACCAGAATACTTAATAAGACCACCATCATCTGTTGTTCCAGAAGCAGGTAGAATTGTAGCTGTATTATTTACTTGCCATTCTTGCTCTTGACCAAAATCTATAATGTGATCAGGGCTAGAATTATTATTAAGTTCTCCGGGCTTTGGAGCACGTCCTGGAATATGATAGCTAGATGATTTATCACCGGTATCATAAATCCATCGTATAAAGAAACTATATACTTCATCTCTTAAAAATGTTGGTTTATTTCCGCCTTTATAATAATAATCAGCTGGGTATTCTACACCCACCCACTTTGCTGTAATATTATTAGCTAGAGGTTGATAATTAAAGTCTTCATATGTAGTAGGACCAACTCTAATTAAATAATCATTTACATTATACATACCCGCTGATTTCTCATATGCTGGGGTACGTAAAGGTATTTGTTCTAAAGGAACTGTTGCTAATGTTGGATCAACAGCATCTAAAGATATAGTAGTTGTTTGAGTAGAATAATAACCAATCTTTCTTGCTACAGCTTGTTGATTAACAAAACCTATTAAGACTAATTCAAATTCATCATAGTCTGTATCTATATCACTAATGATAATATCTAAAGAACCATTAACATTATCATGAGTCCATAATGCTTGAACGTTAGAAATAGCTAAGTAATCTGTAACCTTAATACCATTTACAGAATATGCAATTGTAGCTTGATATGATCCGTTAAGTAATGTACCTAGACCAACACCCTTCTTTACTTGAATACAAGGAGTTTTAGCATACGCTGCTAATCTAAGTTTATCACAATCCAATACACCACTAGATACTTCATCTTTACATGGTCCCGGATCTAAGTCATTCATAAGATACGGAACACCTTCCCAGTTTAAAGGACTATAAGGCCAAGCTTCCTCCTTACCAATATTCATTGTTCTTGATGGATTATTACCATCATCCCAATAAAGATTCCAAGTACAATCAGAGGTATATTTAGATACCCCAATAATTGGGTAAACCTTATTAAACTTAAAACACTGGTTTAAAGGATCATTATGAATTGTATTGTATGTACAACCATTCTCATCAAACAAACCAATCTCTGAAGAAAAATCATTGGTTGAATAAATAGCCCACTTACCATTACTTATATAAATAGTACCTATAATAGTATACGGTACTTCTACACAAGCTATATTACTAGGCTCATTACCTAATACTCCAACATCTCCAGAAGGAGAATTGTTTACAGCATTTCTAGCATGTGTCCAATATCCCTCACCAATATAAGCATCACTTACATCTTTTAGTAAGCCTTTGTTATATAGCTCGGTGTGAATTAAACTGGTTTTACCATCCATTATCTAGAACTATTATAGTTGTAACTTTTAAATTGATCGTAGTACTTGCCATACATAGCACGTCTATTCATATCATGCAATTTAGATAACTCTTTAAAGTTAGGAGTATTTACAATAGACAATGCATTGTTACGAGCTCCTCTGAATCTTTGTTCAATAAGATTTAACTTTTGCATTACGTCCTCTCCATTCATATAAAGATTCTCAAGTATTCTTTGCTTTAAACCATACTCATAGTACTCATTAATCATTGGGTGATCTAAGATTAATAAGTTACCATCCTCATCTTCTAAAGCTCCTTGATAGTTAACATATAGTTTTCCAGTCTCTAAGTTCATGTATATAAAACCATCTTTAAGTTTACCAACGTATGGTGATTTATAAGAGGTATTAGGACAATCACAAGAAATACTTTTAGAGTTACCAGTTAATGTAATTGGTGTATTTATATCGTATATTCGTGTCTCATACTGTAATTTTTGTACAAGACGCATATGATCACCACAATCAGTAATACAAGTATCCCCACATGGAGTAGTAACAGTTGCCGGGTCAATTATAACTTCCTCAACGTGAGTACCACTCATGGCCGGCTGTTCAACTTTGTATTGACCACAAAGTAAAGCATAGTTCATTACATAGAAATCATCTGGTAGTTTTACCAGATTATTCTCAATGTCTAGAACCTCTTCTTTAGTTTTAAATATTCTTAAACCTAAATCATAATTTATTCTCTGAACAACTTTAATAAGTTGTTGAGGCTCAATCATACCCTCTAAAGAATACATTGAGAAATCAACGCTTACATCTTCAAGTAATTCATCAAAGGTTTTATATTTTAATTCTGTAAGCATTGCCTTATCTGTTTAAGTTAATATTGTCATCTGATAAATCTGAAGGAATCTGTAATCTTCCAATAAAATCTTGGATAGCCATTTTTTCTGCTTCAGCTAATAAAAATTCAGGAACATTAATCTTATGATCCATTCTTTTAATACAAGTATCTTCATCTGTATACTGAGATACATCTTGAATAAAAATACCTTCTATCTTTAAAGCTTCCCAGCTAATATTCGGCATATATAAATAACCGTTTAAAAACCAGTAGTACTTAGTGTTGTTATATTTAAAACCTGTAGTCTTAGTCATAGAGGTATAAACACCAGGTGTAGTAGGATTTAATTCCTGACTACCATCTATAGACGTTACAGATCTAATTAAAGGACCCCAGTAACCTTCCATGAATGTGGGAAGTTTATCTTTTGTACGCATTATAGTGCGCCCAGATTTTATACCAGCGCAGCATGCTTCAACCTTATCTATTTCAATTAACTCTAAACATGGTAAAGTTTGCCAAATAGAATTAAATTTAGATAGTTTATTCTGAGAGTCTTGTCTCCTCATCAGAACTTGGGCATATTTAATTATAACATTATAAACATACCTATTAGTAAGAAATGCATCTTGTCTTACACTCTTAACTTGATTTTTTACCCTTGAGACTACGGTTCCAATAGTTACCATTTTTATTAAAATTCAAATTCATCATATGAGCTAAGTATATCCTTATCTTCTTTCTTAACTCTTTGCTTTCTAAGAGCTTTTGAAAACATCTCTGACACTTTCTTATATGAATCTACAACAATATATTTTTGCCAAGACACAGGATACTCTTTAGCTACAGATCTCTTGAATTGTCTAACTGCTTGAAAACCCCATAACTCACGGTTTGCAAACTTATATTTGGTCTGATAGTTTGTATAGAAAATCTTAGCTAACTTAGAATCTGACTCTAGATTCCTGTTCTTTATTTCTTTACCGTATTTAACTGATAGACCATAATTTACATTAGTGTCACGGTTAAATGTACAGGTACCTATGAACAGGTATCCCAGACTTTCTGGTAACTCAACTCCATCTCTATACGCAATTACCTCTTTCCAAATATTTTCATTAAACTTCATCACTATCTTCTTGATAGTTTTGTCATCTAATGTAGAAAACTCAGGATGCCTCTCCTTGAACTCTGCTAAAAAATCTTTTGTTAAGATTCTCTTAGGTTTTATTCTCAGCCTTGAGGCATGTAAATCAGGTGCTTTATATCCTCTCATACCTTGACTACATTAATAAGATACAAAATTTAATCCAGATTAAATACAGTTATAAACAAACTCTCCAATCTTACCATTGTCATAGTCATGAACCTCAATAAGGGCAGCTCTCTTACTACCAATAAACTTATTATGGTAGTGCCAGTAGTCTGTTTTAGATAGACTAGGAATAATCTTAATAGAGAAACCAGTTATTTCATCCTCTGTAATATACTCTACAGTTTTCTTCTTATGATAATGTCCAGTATATAGAGTTCTAAATTTAGTATTACCCCAGGGCTCTGAAAATTCAGTAGCATAAACTAGTAATGAGTTCTTAGTATTTACATCTCCGTGCTCAAATGCAAAGAAGTTATTGTTAAACGTAAGTACTTTTCTCTCTGCATAATCAGCATGCCATACTATACCATCCTCTTGTACAGCTTTAGAGAGAGCATGTACTAGATGATAAGATGATAGTCTATCATGATTACCGGGTATAAACATTATATGTAATGTCTCACACCTCTCCTTTAAAAAACGAATGCCCCGGTATAGGGCATCAAAAGCTTCAGCATATACTTTGTAGGCTTTATCAGAGTTCTCTACCGGAGTACCTGATGTAGTAGTACCATTAAACGTATCCATGTTTAATATATCACCACCTACAACATACACTAGATCATCTATAAAGTAATTATTAGATACACTCTCTGTAAGTTGTTCTAGTGAAGCAAAGTACTGTTCTATGATATCATCATTACCATCCTTACCAATATGCATATCTTGCATAGATAGTACACAGCTTACATATCGGTGTCTCTTTTGCTTCTTTACTACTACTGGTTTATAATCCGGTTTAAAGTTTTCTATGATGTCTTTTAGATAATCTTCTTTAGTCTTTACTACTTTAGTTACTAAAGCTGATACTAACCATTTATCACTTCTCTCCTTATTCCAATATTGAGATAACTTCCACTCTGTAGTATCTATACCCAAGATCTCTATAATCTCTTCAGGGGTTTTAGGATTAACTGATACTAATTTCTCTATCTTACCTGTGCCTTTTTCTAAATCATAAGACTCCGAATTAATTCTTTCTACATTATGTTCTGAATTGTATTTTAATTTTTTAGATTTAAATCCTAGAGACTTTTTAATCTTTAAATATTCATCTAAAGTAATACCAATTCTTCTTGCACACTCAATATTAGATAGCTTCCATTCTTTACTTTTAGCTACCTTATCTTTTAATTCTTGTGAATACATGCGGTAATTGTTTTATCAAATGTAGTAAAAATAGTTTATAATCAAGTTATTATAAAATAAACCCCGGCTTTTTACACCGGGGTCTAATCAGAGGGGTAAACCAACAAACCCTCTTAGTACTTATACAATATTAATATAGTAAATGATTTTTAATTATCCAAATTAAAGTGGTGGTACGCAAGCACTACCTGCGGTAACAACTAATCCCGAAGCGGCTGTATACTGTCCAGTAACAATACATAATGAAATAGTAGTTCCAGCATTAATATTTAAATTAACTTCTTCACCACTTGTACCACAAGCTTCATAGTTTAAAAGCTTAGCACTTCCTGTAGGATTATTAACTGTATAACTAGTACAACTTTGTACAATAGTTGTATCAGATGATACTAAGCTAAGCGTTACGTCTTCGCCAGAACCACAACGTGCATATACTTCAACATCATAAACAGTTGATGTTAATCCTGCTAACTGAATTGGTCCACTAGATTGTGGAAAAACCATACTTTGCCATGCTCCTTGAGGAGAATTAACTCTGTATTTTACCAAATAACCAAGAGCTGGTATAGGATTAGGAGGAGTAAAAGTTAAATATAAAGATGCCATTAGGTTGTTAATGTTTTAAATGATAAGGTGATAGATGTACAGCAATCAGCACTACCAGAAGTACTAGTAAGTAATCTTACATAATAAGTTGTGTTTGCTGACAAGTTAATAATAGTCCACTTAGGCGTAGCACTAACAAGAATTGACTGAGAACCTGTAACCGTTACAAACGCAGGGTCTGTAGACCATTGTAATTTAGTTGAAGTAATAGTAGCAGGAGCACCAGGAACAGTATAACTGACAGTTGCTTCGGTTTGTTTAACATTACTAATATTAAAATTCTTGATTGATTGACAAGTAGCTAGTGGATTAAAGCAGTTTGGATTAGTTAAATATAATACTAATTTTTTTACTACTAAATCAAGACGCTCATTCTTCTTGATATCAATAGTATAAATATCATTACCGGTATATTTAACGCATTCAAAACTTACTACCTCATCACATAGTTCAGAGATAGCACATTCAGTAGTAACTGGGGATACCAATTTGGTATCCTCACAGCCACAGGGTTTTGGTTGACAATTACAGCTCATGATTAGTTAATTATAAAGGAATTAAGGTTGCTTATTGGAGGACAACTGCCTGAACCAACAACAGTAGTTTGTTTAGGACAAACTTTGCTAACTACATCTACTCCAGATGCTACATCAATAATTGAAATTTCTACCTTGTAGGTTCCAACTGTAAGACCTTGAAGTGTACCACTAATAGTTCCACCATATGTATTTGCAATGTTAGTAGTACTTTGTGAAAGCAATGCATCAGCATTAGTATACAATTTGATTCTATATTTCTTAGTAGAGCTAGACGAGTAAACGTTATTAAAGCTATAACTAAGAGTATAGGTTGTTCCAGATAAAGCAGAAGATAATGATAATGTAGGACAACTAATATTAGAGGTAACGTTGTAGGTTAAAGTATTCTGACAAACCAAACCTTGGTTATCAGTGAAACAATAAGCAATAGCTACTTGATAAGAACCAGACAAATCTAACTGAGTGCTAGACAAGTTCAAATCATAATAGTTAGTACCACCAATTAAGTTAGCAATATTAGGGAAGTTGTAGGTCTCAGTAAAAGGAATATTACTTACTGGAGATGCTACAGATAATGTAATAGTTGATCCTGGTGTAGGACATTGTACAAAACCTGAAGGAATTACACTAGTGCCGGTTAACCGTACACGTAAGTTTGTACTAGATGTCATATCTAATAAGAAACCTAAATCAATATCAGCACAAGTTTTAGTGCAACATGCTTTTAATGACTCAATTTCATTACGTAAATCACAGATTGTAATCCAAAGATTATTTACGCTATCTGCTACAGTAGATACAGTAGTCTTCCATCTATCTGAATAAGCACTTGCCATAGTACCAGTAGTACTTAAAGCAGGCTCATTAGAGATATCACAGTAAGGAACAATGCTGGCTGATAATAAAGCCGGAGTTCCAACAACTGATTGTAGATCACAAAGCTTCTGTTCAATAGTAGAAACAATTGTAGTCAATGGTGCAGAACCACTACTTAAACAAACGTAAGTAGAATTCTTAGGTGCATAGTTTGTACTTAAAGAAGAAAGGGTGTTATTAATAGTTGTAATAGAATTACTATTACTAACTACACTAGATTGTAAAGTAGTAACTGTTGTTTCTAATGTACAAAGCCTAGTTCCTAATAACTGGGCATATGATACAACACCTAATGTTGCACCACCAGCGGCTGCTTGCAAACAAGCTGCTACTGAACAAGTTAAATTAGCTGCAGGAGGAACACTAATAGCACTAATCTGTGATTGTAAACTACAAATTTTAGTTACTAAAGCTTGTATTAAAGCTGTAGAATTAGCTGGTGTAGAACCTAAACTAAGACATGATAAGTTTAAAGTTGCAATATCAATACAGCAATCAGTTAAAACATCACATAACTGTTCACCCAGTTTTGCAACTACTTCACTTACTGTATCTCCTTTACAAAGACTTAAACAAGGAATGTTAGGACCTTGCCAGATAACGCAGTTAGATGATACCTCTGAACATCCTGTGCTTTTATAATTTGAACCTACGGGAAGCATTTTTTATAAATATAAGAGTACACGACTATAGTGTACACTATAATATAAACAATTAATCACTAATAAAAAAGACCCCCGAAGGAGTCTTTTTATTAAAATTAAAAATAATTAGAGATTACTCTACTACAGACATAGTAGGTTCTGCAGGAGCTTCAGCAGCAATGTGCTCAAAGGTATCCAAATTGATCTGACCTTTACCGTAGTTAGCTTCAATAGATTGGAAGAACTCATTCTGTTCTTTTACTACTTCAGCCATTGCTTCTTTTACTTTCTCTTTTACAGAAAGCAAGTCATTCATTTGAAGTTCGATCTTACCCAAATCCATAATTACGTTTTGAGTCTTTTGCTGGAAGCCTTTGATTGCTTCGATTTCTTGTTCAGTTAATTTGGTAGCCATGATTATATATTTAGTTGGTTTATGCAAATATAATACTTTTCTTTAAACTATGCCAAATTAGCAGTCTTCTACCTTTGCGGCAGAGAATAAACTGACAAGTTTGGCTTTCAAGTGGCTATAACCAAATGCAAAAATGTCAACACCTTCTGCAGAAGACAAATCAGGAACAGTCAAAGTAACGGTGTACTCTTCAGTAACTTCTTCAGTTACGTACTCTTGTACAGTGTACTCTTCTGATACTTCTTCACCTGCTTCGTTAGTGATAGTACGAGTCTTAACTACGTCCTTCTGTACAGGCTGCATCATAGTGCGAGTCTTAGTCTCTTCAACTTGCTTAGTCAAAGGAATAGACAAGTACTCACCAATTTGTTGGTTACGTGCTTGACCTCCGTCAATAGGAGCCATAGCGTTAGGAGAAGCTACTGCATCTGCAGCGCTCATGAATAATTGAATACGGAAGTTAGCGTTACCACTCTTAGAGATTTGGTAGTCAGCAATACGTACGTAAGCTTCATTGGTAATACCTTTATCGGTACCAATGCTTTTTGTGATTTTAAGTGCCATTGTTGTAAAATTATAATTTTAGATTTGTATACATAACAAATATACTCAATAAAGTTTATTTTGTCAAGTTACTTAACGGGTTGTCACTTGTGTTCCATTCATCCGTAGATAACAATTCTAGAATTTCCTCATGAGTATACTCTTTCATACCTTCTTGATAAATGTTAGGTCTACCGTAAATACCTGCAGGAACGGTTACAATTAACTTTTCACCCGTTTCAGAGTTAACAGTTTCTACTTCAGTTTCTGTAGTTTCTACAAGATTGTACTTAATAAAAGTTTTCGTACCATCTACAGAGTATCTTAAAGTATCTAAAGAGTTTTCTAATATCTCATCAAAGTTAATGCTTTCTACTGCTGTAGCGGGAATAATTAGCCATCTGCGATTTATAAAATGTGTCATAATTAAAAAATGTTGTATCTTGTTTTGTAGTGATTAAAATTTTGTAATACTTCCGAATCTGAAAGTATCTTATTGTATTGTTTAAATACACCTATCTCCCCATTAAACTGAGATGGTGCACCTCCATACCATTGTTGCGATATAGGGTCATGCCCTAAATACCACCTCTGTGCAGAAGACGCTGAAATATTAGAACCTTCAGTATCATTTGTAGCAGTAACTTCAAGTACACCATCAGTGTAAACTTTCATTTGTTTATTACTATTATTGTAAGTAAAGACAACATGATGCCAGTTACCATCTGTTACTACTTTTGATCCTTGAGGATCTGATGATCCCCATCCATGCCACTGCGCTCTATTGTTTTCTATACCTAACCAGAATCTTTCATAGAAAGTAATAGATGAAGCATTTGTCATAACTGCTATAGGCATCATAGATCCCCCATATGTTTTAAAGACCATTTCAAAACTTCTTGTATTAGAAGCATAAACTAATGGATTTTCTATAACTACGTGTGAGTTAGTTCCATCAAATTCTAGTTGCATGTTAGTGCCAAATGGTGTATTAACTACTGTTATAGAAGTACTATTGTTTGTAAGATCAAGTACAGATTGAGTCGTTGTTCTAGTAGCTAAAGGTAAAAACATTTGTCTAGGATCTTGTATCTCTGTTCCTTTTACAAGATTTACCGCAGCTAAAGAGACCTTGTCTGGAACTCCATATTGATAGTACCACATTCCAGGATAAAACATACTTGTACTTGCACTTGTTGTTAGGTAGTTCCAAGCAAAATACCAACCATCCCCTAAATGAGTTCTTTGCCCTTCTGTATGTACTCCATATTCAGTAACGTATCCAGAAGGACCATACTGATAATGATACATAAAATTCGGATGTGTGTAACCAGATTGTGTTTTATAAATAATAGAATAAGTGTAAGTAGTAGAAGCTTCAATAGGGACTCCCCAATCTCCGTACCTCCATAGCGAAGGACAACAATAACAGTAGTCCCCACAACCACAACAATTGTAGTCATTCCTAATTAAAACATACTGTACTGTTTTTTCTCCTAATTGGGGAATATAAGCTTGTTCTTGTCCGACTTGGCTAAAGTAACTTTGACCATTTGCATAGTTTACTAGATTAGCATTACCTCCCCATTGAACAGGTGTACCAAGAATATTTGTCCCTGGCTTACCTTTATAGCAATTAAGCATGTCTTTAGTGTCAATAGATAATACTAAAGAGTCTTTTACTATCTGACCATATCCCTGTGTTATTCCCATTATTAAATATTATGTTGTGTTTTAATTGCATTAAAATTCTCTACCACCTCAGAGGCTAGAAGAACTCTATTATAAACTTTAAATACAGGAAGAGTCATTGGAAAGTTATCTCCAGGAGTTCCTCCTATATAGTGTACTGCTTGAGTAGTATTTAAACCTCCAGAATCTTTTAAGTTGCCATCTATTGTTCTAACAAGTACACCATTCTTATAGCATTTAAACTGTCCAGTTCCTGCCTCATGTGTAAATATAAAATGAATTGTTTCATTAGCAGGAGCTGAATAATATATACCGGTAGTATATCCCCAAGCGGAATCACCATAGTTTCCACTATTATTAACTCTTCTTAAAAAATATAAAAGATCACCAGCCCAATCTCCTCTCATAAATATTGTAAATCCTATTCCTCCGGCACCATAAAGAAGATATCTAGATCCAACAAGATTATGGGTATGTCTAAAAACAAATTCTACACTACAACTGCTTGTAGGATAGAACCCTGAAGAAAGTGTTAAATAGTCATCTGTTCCATCAAAAACAATTTGACCTGAAGAATTATAAGAAAGATTTGTAAGAGTAATTGTAGTATTACCAGTAAGATCTTTTAAAGCTTCCGTTGTAGATCTTGTTCCTACTGTAAAAGGACTAACATAAGGTCCTGCTTCTATCTGAACATTTCTAACTGTAGGATTTCTTCCTGTACCATAGATAGTATAAGTAGCAAGCATTGCTCTGTTATCTCCAGGAGTATTTGCTTGCCAAGTAGCGTCTGGACCAGAAGGCGTAATATTAGGAAATACAAAACGTTGCCACTCTGTTGTTAAAGTTACCCATTGACCTACAAATCCATACTTAGTATATGAACCATTCTGCATATAAACAAGACAGTCTCCAAAAATATTACCCTTCATTTCCATAGAAAGAGTATAAGGTATTAAACCATATGTTTCAAAAATTGGGACAAGATTATAATATTGACCAAACTCACCTCTAGACATAACCTCTGCAGGATTTCCTATTGTAGATATATAATTTACAATAGGCTTGCCTAAATAAGAATTCTTAATGTCCTTTGTGTTAAAAGAGAATGTTAAACCTTGTTTAACTGTTTTAGGTCCTACTTTAGTTGGCATTGCTTTAGTTGTATTTATACACCATACCGACTACGGTACATGTTAAAAGTCTGTTGTACTTTAGATAAATTATGTGCCTCAGAATAAATCATAAACACACCAATATAACCATTAAAAAATCTCCATCCCCACAAAGAACCTAAGACTCCTTGGTTACCTCCTCCAAAGTATTGTCCTGTACCAGTATCAGCAGTTAGAGTCCCATTCAAACTATCATTTAAATATAAATTCATAGTAGTAGAACTGTTTCTAACCCATGCAATCTGAGACCAAGTATTCAAAGGAACAGAAGGACCTGTACTAATATACTCTCTCCATTCAGTGTAGTACTGATACACTCCAATCTTTCCACCCGCTAATTCATATCCTAAATTTACAGGTCCACCACTATAGTGTGAAAATATTCCTCCTGTAGAAGATATAGGATATACCCAAGCATATACGGTACAAATTTCAGGTAAACCTAAAGGATTATATGTATTAGCTCCTAAATCATATCTAATTTGGTCATTACTACCATCAAAGAAAAACGATCCTGCACCAAGAGAAGAAAACTCAGCACCATTTGTTAAATTAGCAGTAGCGTTAATAGGATTATAAATTGAGTTTGCAACAAGATTACTAGCAGAGGTACTACCGTTATAGGATTTTCCTAACACGGGATCTAAGTAGTATTCACGATTTAAAACAATTCCTGGAATTATAGGACCATGATGTAGTGCCATATACAAATATAATTATTTATTCTCTAATGCTTTTATACGAGTAAGTAAACTGTCAATGGTAGACTGCTGTTCCTTCATTGCTTCTACCAAGAGAGGAATAATCTTAGTGTAAGCCAAGTTCTTGTATCCATCTTCTTGAGTAGTAACGGCTTCTGGAAGTACTGCCTCAACATCTTGAGCAATAAGACCTACGTCATGTGTGCCTACTTGCTCACCTGAGTTCCAATCAAACTCTACTCCGCTCAAAGCCTTAATCTTTTCTACAGGAGTACTGATAGGAGTGATGTTATCCTTAAGTCTAGAATCTGAAGGCTGAACAATCGGGTAGTCAAAGTTAACAGTATTTCCGCCTCTAGGTACGTACCACATTCTTGAGTCTGCACCGTTTTCAGCAATACGTCTGAATTCAATGTCTTGACCTCCAGCATCCCCAGTAAGACGTATTTTAAGTGCTTTCCAACTAGTGTCTGCTTGACCTCTTATCAAGAAGTAAGTCAAAGGATCTTGGTTGTAACCTACATTACCGTGAACTTCTAAACCTGTTCCGTTACCTCCTACAATAGTACACAAGTTACCTTCTTGCTCTACCAATGTTTTCCATGTACTCCAGTTTCCATTCCAACCAGTTCTATAAGTACCTTTTCTAAAAATAGTACCAATGTTACCTGAGTTTTCTGGGAAGTACATTTGCAATAATGGACCACCAGTTTCTCCGTAAGATAAAGCTACACCGTAATCGTAGGTAAGGTTAGGTCTGTTAGCTCCACTGTGTCCTAGTGCGTTAGATACAATTAACTTACCACTTACGTAGTAACTATTCCAGTCTTGTCCATAGATGTCACCAAACTTACTAAGTTGTTGTGCCATTGTTGCACTTCCTGCAGTAGTAGCACTTCCTGCTGTAGAAGCATAACTTACTGATTGACTACCTATATTTCCATTATGTACAAGTGTTCTCCAAGGTCCTACATCTCCAGGACTAATACTTCTAACAAAGAAGTCTGATTTATTCCAGAAAGCAGTTGCTATATGGAACTCATATTGGTTACTTGTTGAACTATTATGGTGAGCATTTACAATCAAATGGTACCAATCACTTGTTGGCATATTTGACATACCACTTCCATCGTAGAACCCAGAAGATAATCCTCCAGCAGAATTAGCACCACTATTACCAGTTGTTCTATATCCAAGTGTATTTACACCGTTACCTTTAACGAAGTATATTGAATCAGTTCCATCAAATAATTCTGAGTCCGCAGCCTTACCTGAAGTGGTTAACCAACCACCATAATTTCCAAGTTGATTTCTTACGTGAGCAATACTTGATTTTCTAGACCAACCATCACCATTAGAAGTAATAAAACTACTAATTGTTGGGTTCTCAGTCTCAGATGTATTGAAATTTACATGGTTAGCGTATATGTAACCATTAGAATCACGTTGAACAACATGGTTTCCAGTTACCCCAGTTGAGTAGCTAAATCCCAATGAAGTCAAGAATCCACCATAGTTGCCTAGATCATTGGAGAACTGAGACAAGGCAGTAGGACGAGAACTTACGTTAGTCCATGCTACTGATCCTGCACTACCTGTAACATTGATTCCCCAAGTACCTGAAGCACCTGATCCTGTAAGAGAAGGGGAGTAAGCTGTATAGTTTGCATCGTTAAGTAGTACTCTCCAAGGGTTAAATGAACCAGCATCGCCATTTCTTGTTCTAAAGGCAATACCTGTTCCACTACCACTATAGGCAGCGTTAAGTTGAAGTGAATATCCTGTCTCACTGAATCTAGCAATAGGTCCTGTATAAGGAGCATTTACTGAATATGTAAATCCAGTTGAGTTACCATCCATTGTATTTGCATCAAGAGTAAATCCTTGATAATACATAAGTAAAGACGGTTTACTTGATACATTACCCCACGCTACTGCATTTGCTGTACCTGCAGTAGTTGCGTAACTTACTGATTGGCTTCCTATATTAGCAGTAGTAATTGCATCTGTAATTCCATAACCACTAATTGTAGTTGGCTTAGATGAAACATTCGCAAATGAAATACCAGTTATGTATCCACTATTATTAGTAAACTGGGAAATGTTCATGCTTGTTAAACTACCTGCAGTGGTTGCGTATGAAACACTTTGAGAACCTATACTAGATGATGTAATTACAGTAGCACCATTTACTAAAAGATCTGCATTAAAATAGAAGTTAGGTCTATCTGTGTAAATGTGAGCATGAGAACTATTTGCAGGGCCAAACTGAATCCAACCAGAAGGAGTGGTATGTCTAAAACCCCAATCCCCATTTGCAAAATAATAGTTTGATCCAAGACTATGATTCCAGATTTTATATGTACCTACACCATTCAGTACAGAATTACTGTTAGGATCTAGATAATAACCAGTATCATTAGAGTCATAAAAAATAGGTGCTCTTAATGAACTTCCAGCCTGTAAGCTATTGTTAACATATACATTACCTGCCCCAAGTGGATCACTTCCATTATTAACAGACATGACTTGTGTAACCATGTCATAGTCAGTATAAAATTTTATACCTTGATAGCCGGAATTTGCTCCTAATTTAATTCCTGTATGAAATGCAATTCTTAAATCAGGATAAGGATGATCCCATGATCCACTTTCTCTATATATTCCATATGCAGGAGATAGATCATTATCAAAGTACATTCCATAAGAATGATTAGTACTTACACCATAATGATTTCTTAAATGATAAGAACTAAGTTTATCAGCGCTGAAATCTTGACCAGCTGCACCAGCTTTGTATGCATATCTACCATCTGATTCACTTTCTGTATAGTATCTATCATCGTGATTATGCGAAGGTAGAGAAGTAAGGTATCCAGCAGATGCATGGTTACCCCACCCAAATGCGGTATTCCACTGACTAGAGTTACCGTATCCAGTAGAATATATAAGTCCACTAAAGGTTGCATTACCGTCTGGAGTCAATGCTAAGGAGTCTATTCTAGTAGCAAAATTCTTTACAAAGAAATTTAAAGAACCTGAAGACCATCCTCCGCAGTTTCCAACGCTTTCTTTCTTAGCTACAATACCTGCTAAATTTACTGAGTTACTTCCTACAACACATTCATTGGAAGCAAATACCATACTTGCAGTAGTTTGATCTCCTCCGTTATTGTTGAATATTACTAAAGATGGAATAGAACCATTTACTCCTGTAGAAGCGTTATCTCTTCTAAGAATAAGACGGGCAGTCCATTGATTAGGATTCTGATAAGTTGCTCCATCCCACTGAAAGTTACTTTGTCCATTAGATGTGGTACCTCCAATAGATTGGTATCCTACAATACTTAAATTAGTAAGGTTAGAGTTACTATTAGGGTCAAGATAGTAGTTAGTATCATTTGAATCATAAAAGATAGGAGCACGGAATGAACCAGCAACAGTATTGTTACCACTCATATCCAGTACCCAACGATCTGCAGAAGCAGACCATCCACCAATACGCATTATGTTATCAGAATCTAAACCAAAGTTTACAGCATAGTTTCCTGCTCTATGGAATGACATAAACGCAGCATTACCACCTGTAGCATATGCTTGAAGACTAGGACTGTCTAGTCCTCCCAAGTAAGATCCTCTATTACTTCTAAAGTAGAAATAGTTTCCTTCCGTTAATGTAGTTCCAGACAGAGGTACATAAGAACTTAAGGCAGAAGAAGTAACATAGCCTGGACCATTAGAAAGTTGATTTAAATTAGTTAGATTACCCGAATCCCAAACTTGTCTCCAAGCCTGAGAATTATTTATAGCAGTTGCACTAAAACTCCTATAATACATACTTCCATTAGAACTGAATCCTAATTGACTATTGTATTCTCCAGGATGTCTGTTAATATTTAAAATAGCATTAGAATTATCAGTAGCAGGCATACCTAAAAGAGCAGCTCCTGTACTAATTTGTCCTGTAAATATTATTCTGTCTGTTCCAGGATGTGTATCTGCAGCACCTCCATCACCTAAAAAAGTATTGGTTTCTGTATAACCTGTAATATATCCATTAGGATTACTAGAGTTGTAAGGAGTATACCCTAAAGCACCTGTTACTTGTCCTGATGTTATTCCTGTTAAGTATCCCGCACTAGCATGATTTCCCCAGTTGTAAGCGGCTATCCAGTTAGCAGATGTTCCATAAGAAGTTGTAGTAATAAGTCCTGCAGTCCAGATACCTGTACCAATAGCTGTTTGAGTATTACCATTAGTCACAAACAACGCTTGGTGATCTAATCCAGGTTTAGATTGTCCTCCTACGTTTGTATGTGTCCATGCTATACCATAAAGAGACCCAGTAGAAGTTCCATCAGTAGCTAACTTGTATGCATCACCCATTGCAAATACACCTTGGTATCTAGTAGAAGAATAAACACCTACTAAACCGTCTCCAAAGTTTTGGTTTGTATAAACATTACCATTAACTGATATGCCTGCAGAAATAGTTGTTAATTTCCAGTTTCCCCCAGAATATAAAAGAGTATCTCCATTACCAGGATTTAATCTAATACCCCAAGAACCTGAAGAGTTTAGAAGTCCAAATCCATTAGCATCAAAGTAACCTAAATGCCCTTTTAATACACTATTTTGATCTCTAACTTGAATTGAGCCGTAACTATCTGAATTTACTTGAAAATTTAAATAGTTAGATCCATTATTAATAAATCTAGTACCCGCATTAAAGTGAAGTTGACTAACGTAGTTAACCTCACGATTCTGCATGTTAAAATTCCTAGACCAGTTTACATAGGTAGTATCATTTGTAACGTAGTTAAACAAAGCAGTATCTGTACCAGCATTCCTTGTATTCCAAGTAAAGGTGTAACCTGAATCCCAATACCAATGTAAACCATAATCAGAACCTGCTTGAGAACCTTCACCAAAGTAGAAGTGTGCATCACCTGAATCAGTTGCTCCTACTCTAAGAATGTCATTGATGTGAACTTCATCTCCGTTACCATCTCCCAAGTAAGTGTTTCCGTAAACACTTAACTGGTTGATATTCAATGTACCCAGTCTAGAGGTACCATCCATATTTAGGTAGTAGTTATTATTATCACGGTCGACCAGAGTGTATGTATACAATGTATTATTGAAGTACATATCACCACTTACAATAAAGTAATTACTACTATTCCACATAATTCTTCCTCCACTATCTTGACCAGTAGAAGTTACAAAATCAATGTAAGATCCGTTTCCTCCAAATAATTGTAGCTGAGCGTAGTTATCGGCTAGGTTAAAGCCCATACCCTTATTAGTCAAAGAGTATCTAGAACCTGCTACACTTCTGTCTCCTACATAGAATGGGAAGTTTGCATCTACTGTATCACTATTGATAGCAATTTTACTATCTGAAATTGTAATAGAGTTAGATCCGTATTTACCAATATTAACTCTATTGTCAGCAAAAGCCTCAATTACAGGAAGACCTGCAATTGTATTTACTGAAAACAAAGAGTCACTTAAGTCATCTGTTACTGTAAATAAACGTCCATTTACTCCGTCTACTGCTAATACATCTAAACCACTAGTTGTACCAGTAACATATAATGGTACAGAACTTGGAGAAACTACAGCCTCTCCTTCACCAATTGAAAGAGATTTTGCAATAACCATTCTACCATCTGTTGTAAGAGATGCTGCACCTTGATTATCATTATGTGCTTCATCCCCCCACCAGAATCCTCTACCACTATTGTTATTCATTTGAAATGACATAGCATACTCATCAGTACCCAAATGACCATAATCATAGCCATTTTTCATACCAATAGTATAAGTACCACTATCCCAAACTCTTAACTTATCTCTTGTTTGGTTACCATTAAAACCAACAAACCCTACTGCTTCAATGTTTACTACACGTGAATTACCATTAGGATCTAAATAATAACTAGTATCCTGAGAGTCATAAAAAATAGGAGCACGCATAGAATGATCACTAAACCAATTACCAGTATTATCACAATAAGCTCCCCAGTTACTAGAAGAATTTAGAAATCCTATTCTACCGCTGTTTGTGTGTATACGTCTAGTAGTCTCATCCGTATCTGTCATATAAATATCAGCCGATGTACCACTACCTACGGTTAGTGCTCCATATACTTGAACATTGTAACTGTTGTCCATTCTTAGTCCCCAGTTACCTGCTGAGTTTAAGAAACCAATTTCATTTGATGAGTTAGCATAAAGATAACCTCTCAATGCACTTACATGACCTCCTGTGTAGAATCTAATTGCGGATAAACCAGTCGTAGATGATGCATCCCAATAACCATTTGCTTGTGATGACCAATGCATTGTAGTACTTTCATTATACAGACCTGTGTTAGAGTTGTCATTTCTAAACCATGCAGTAGTATAAGTATTTGAGAATCTTACAGTACTTGAAGTAGATACTCTTTGGTTTTCTAAGGGTTGGAATCTTCCATCAGATTCAGTCTCAGTAAAATACCTATCGTCATGGTTATGAGACGGAAGACTGGTTAAAGCATAACTCCCGATGTTACCTGTGTGTATAGACTGGTAACCGCCTATTGTGGTATTGGATAATAAATTAGCCATTTATCTTTTTGTTTAATTCTTGGACTTGATTAGTTAATTCCTTTACTGCACCTATAAGAGCAGCAGTTAAGCGAGAGTAGTGAACCCCTATAGGTTCTCCGTTCTCATCATATTGTACAAATTCTGGGTACACCTCAGCAACTTCTTCTGCAATAAGACCTAGTTCAGTAGTTTCAGACCCAATCTTATTGTAAGTGACTGGTCTCAAATTTACTACCTTTTCTAAATTTCCCTCACTTGTTTCTACGTTTTCTTTTAGTTTAATAGAAGAGTTTTCTGTAATAGTTCCATTAACAGTTAAATTTCCATTAACAGTCAAGGCTCCACCAATTGATCCTCCACTTAAGGGTAAGTAGTTTGCTAAAGCAGAGTTGAGCGCATATCCTGCTGAGGCATGATTACCCCAACCATATGCTGTATCCCAGTTTCCAGAATTGTAACCAGAAGCTGATATAGTTCCAACAACTACTAAATTACCTGCATGCCATGCATAACCATCTGCTCTAAATACATGGTAAAGGTTTTCAGAAACAGAACCACAACCATAACCTACACAAGAGTTTCCATAAATTCTAATCTCTTCATTGTTATCATCGTTAAGTTGGAATTCAAGCCAGCTGTTACCTGCACCTCTAGCAGAAGCTTCACTTATCCAACGCATAGAGTAAGGATCACTTTGAGGACTTCCAGCAGTATCTCTAAATCTAATCTCGTTAACATAAATAGGCGAAGCATATGCATTCAGACCAGCATTAAGAGTAAGAGCACCAGTCATGGTATCACCAGACTTAGATACCTTACCTGCAATACTGTTAGTTACTGTAGTAGCAAAGTTTGAATCATCTCCTAATGCAGCAGCCAATTCATCTAGAGTATCTAGTGCTCCTGGTGCTCCATTAATTAAGTTATTGATTTGGGTAGTTACATAAGATGTAGTAGCATAGCCAGCAGAAGCGTGATTTCCCCACCCAAAGGCTGTGTTCCAGTTACTTACGTTAGTTGAAGTGAAGTTAGCAGTTGTCCATACGTCAACATAATCAGCATAAGGAGTAGTAGATCCAAATGTTTGCTGATAGATACGCATTCCAATACCTGACTTCTTGAACATGACCAAATTGTCTGTTCCACCAGAACTATCGGTGTAAGAACGCATATGCAAATAATCTGCATATGGGGCTCCTCCGTCATTATTCCAAGAAGTAAATCCGAACTGAAGATAACCTGCAGTAGTTTCTGAAGGAGAGATAATTCTATTGTCGTACCTAAGAAGTTGTCCTGTTTGATTAGTTACTTGACCAGATTCTGATGCATAGCCTGCATTATTTGCATAACTAACGTTTTGAGACCCTATGTTTCCTGAGTGAATAACAGTTTGGTTGTCCCAATAAAGAACACCGTTAGTACGCATCTCAAGGAACTTACCCACTACCCCACTAATATGAAATGCTATACCTGTGGTTGTGTTGTCGTAAGATTCTGTCCAAAGAGCAGCACTTGTGTAGAGATTGTTAGTCTGTGACTTTCTTCCTCTTATTGTATTGTATCCGTAAATACCTCCATAGTTAATAAATTCACCATCGTTTCTAAGAATACCAGGAGTGTATACACCAGAACCATATTCTCCAGATTGATTAAGTCTAAGCCAAGAATCGTATGAAGCTATTGTGTCTTTATTATTTAAGTGAACTCTACCATCTCCAGTAATTCTAGTAGTCCAATTAGTTCCATTATTTACACCAATAGCATATCCTGCAGAAGGAGATACCCTAGTATACATACCATAGTCAAGACCAGAAGCATTTACATATAATCCCCAGTCATTATTATTTGACTTAGTTATGTAAACTACAGCATCTGTAGAAGAGTTACCTGATCCTCCATCAAATATAGCAGCACCACTAACGTGAAATTTTTCAGAAGGAGTAGAAGTTCCAACACCTACGTTTCTAGCAGCATCAATTGTTACGGCTCTATTTTCTTGAATACTAAATCTTAATTCTGAACCAACTACATTAAAAGGTGCCCAAGCACCTAATCCTGAGTTATGCCCTCCAATTACAGCACCGTTAGTACTAGATGATAGATAACCACTTATAACTTTATCAGTTCCGCTTTTACCAAATACAGCAGTTCCATACCATGCCGATTCAGCAGGAACTGCTACGTCTCCTAGTAGAAGAGATCCTCCTGGAGTAATACGCATTTTTTCAGTAAGTGCAGACCCATTATAAGTCTTAAATAAAAGATTATATCCACTATTAATAATCTCAGCATCTCCACTACCCCATCTTAAACTATTGCCGCTATATATATTTATAGAACCAGCTACATCAAGTTTATAATTAGGAGCTGTAGTTCCAATACCTACGTTACCTCCACTTTGGATGTAAACAGCGGTTGGAGAATATCGTGTTCCAAATGATAAGTCAGTAGCTCCAGTGCTGTAATAATGAAGTTTTATGTTTCCAAGTTCAGTTGCGGCATCTAAATCTTGCGAAAACCTGATTCCCGTAAAGTTACCATCACTAATACCGCCAACGTTATTTATATTTAATTGATAAGCGGCAGCTTGTGTAGCCCTACTCAAGCTTAATAAATGTGTAGGAGCAGTAGTTCCTATTCCTACGTTGCCACCATTAGTAATTACTGCGTAAGTAGTTCCACCACCACTACTTCTAAAGTTGTGTGTTGTATTATCATAGTAGTTTGCTGGATCTCCAGATCCTCCCAAGTACATAGTAACACTGTTTGAAGCGTTGTATATTACATTATATGTTCCACTGTTCTGGGCAATAAAAATGCCCCTAGAAGAAATAATTCCATCAACATCTAAACGGGATACAGGACTGACAGTACCAATACCTAAATTTCCATTATTTAAAGTCATCCAATAGGATGCACTTTGTGATCTCCAATAGTGTATGTTTGAATCTATGTAATTTCCATCTCCTGCATTATATAAATGTATATTATTCCAAGGATCACGTAAGTTTAAAAAGCTACTTCCTTTTTGTAATCTTACATTGTCTGTAACATTTGCAAACAATAGACTACCTGTCATAGTGTCTCCAGACTTAGCTACCTTGTTAGCTATACTATTTGTAATAGTAGTAGAGAAGCTAGCGTCATCTCCAAGTGCTGCTGCAAGTTCATTAAGCGTATCTAATGCTGCAGGAGCTGCATCTACTAAGGCAGCTATTGCACTAGTCACATAAGACTGAGTAGCATATCCGCTTAAACTAGCAGAAGTTAAATAAGCTTGAGATGTAACCCAAGATTGAGTAGCTGCAAGAGCACCATTAATAGTAATAGTCCCTGAGGTAACTACGTTACCCCCTACTATAAGTCCGTTTTTTACGATAAATTCATTAGACATGTTTTAGTATTTATATTTCCAAACAAATCCGTATGCTAACTTCTTAGTTCCACGAATACACTTTCCTATATGACTATCATCATAATTTAAAGTAGAAGCTATGTTTTTTATGGTAGTTGCCCACTCTTTTATTACAGAATTATCTACTGGATTAATTTGCAATATACCACCATGATTTTCTAATAGATTCTTTTCTCTAGTGTTTAAACATGCTAATTTATAACTATCAGGTTTAATTTTATTTTTATTAGCTATTGATATTTTTTTCTTGGCTTCTTCAGAGCAAGCATAATTAGACTTTTTTGGAGCCCTTCCTTTCTTTGCTAAACTCATAAGTTGTTTTGTTTCTTCTGATCTTTTCTGCCCTAAGTGATGACTACTTCTTTTTAATTTAGTTTCTTCTGTATCTACTCTACCAAAAGTACCATCTCCACCTGCAGTCATGTTCATACCTAAAGGATTGTTTTTGTAGAAAGTATTTAACAAAGTAATATACTCAATTTCTTTAGTAGAAAGTAAGTCGGGATTACATGTTTCTAAAACTTCTAAAGTATGGTTTTCCCAACCATACTTTTTTATACTATTGTAAATTAAGGGTTGCTTCTTACAGTTACAGTTTCTGTAACAAGAAGTCCTACTAGACAAGCACATAGTTTTACCTATGTAAACTTTTCCATTAGGGTTTGTGATTTTGTAAATTGTAGCTTGCTTCATTTTTTATTGTTTTCACTATCCAACAATGTTTGTATTAGAAATATTTATAACTCATTACTATCGTGTAAGGATTAGCACTTGAGTTGACTGCGTTAATTCTTGCATCTGAGCCCACTAGAGAGCTTGTAAAGTTAACAGAGGTAGTTGACCCTATGTCAGGGGTAGTTGTTTCCGTATGAGCGATTGTAGGCGTTCCTGATTGATTCCAGGTAACCATGATTGTACCAGCTCTTTGGTCTGTAAGTGAGTTGTTGTTTAAAATATAGTACTCAATAAAGGCACACATACCTACGCTTACGGTTTGAGCCCATACAACAGTAGTAGCACTAGGATTAATAGTAGCCGTAGAAGACATGTGTACTACTCCGTTACCAGTTCCTATTCTAAGTTTATCTTGTACTCTTACTTGTCCGTTTACATCTAAGTCATATCCTGGAGAAGCTTGGTTAATACCTACTCTGTTAGTAGTAGAGTTGTAAGTCAAAGCAGAGGCTCCTGCTAAAGATCCAGAACTGTTGTATTGGAATTGTGTATCAGATCCTCCTGGAGTTGTTGTTGCTATTGTCCAGCTTCTATTTGCGCTTAAGTCATAGCTAGTTCCATTAATAGTAAGCGTTCTTGCTTGTGGAACGTAACCTGCTGAACTATGATTACCCCAGCCATACGCAGTATTCCAGTTAGTACTGTTACCGCCTGTAGCTGTAATAACTCCACTTACGTCTAATTTAGTAGAAGGTGTTGTTGTGCCTATTCCTACGTTACCTGCGTCTATAGTAATACCCCCCGAAGTTGCTGGATCATATCCCCCTGCTACAATATAAACTTTATCGCCAGGAGTTCTAGCGGCTAAAGTCATAGCATTTTGGTTACTACCTACCCCTGCCGAATTAGCGTGCCATAAACTTCCAACATGGGTTCCTGTATTTTCATAAAAGTCTATACCAGAATATCCACTAGCGCTTGTGTGTTGAATATGTACTGTAGCCTGACCAGCAGTACCACCGTTTACTGCTAAAGCTGTACCAGGACTAATAGTACCAATACCTACATTTCCTAAATTATCAATAAATAATCTTGAAGTTGTTGAGCCAGTTCCTGTTTCTAAACTTATAGTTTTAGCTTGTACTGATAATGGTTTAAATTCTGCTCCCCAGTCAACTGCATATAAGAAACTGATTCCTGATTGTACTGCAAGTGTTGTAGAATGTCCTTGTGCAGATAAACCAACAACAGAACCCGTTGCTGATATTGCTCCACTCACTTCAAGTTTTTCATATGGATTAGTAGTACCTATTCCTACGTTACCAGATGATAAAATGCTTAAAAACGTATTAGCTCCAGAATTCCAACTACCAGGTGAGGTGTTGTATTTAATATCAAACCTACCACCGTAAAAATCTAACCAGGGAGTGCCACTACCTACAGATAAAGCAAGACCATTGTTGTTACTACCGGAGCTATTTAAAATTCTAATAGCATTATCATTACCTGTAGCAACATCTAGCTTATAAGCAGGACTAGTGGTACCAATACCTACATTATCAGAAGCATTTATGGTTATAGTTGCAACTGAGCTTGCTCCTAAGTGTAGATAGTTAGCTGCTCTTAAAGCGGTGCTGTCTGATTGAGCATTTGAAAATATATGATTAGCGTTACCGTATCCTAAAAAAGTTCTGAATGTAGTATTTTCATTGATAACTAAACCACCATATTGATCTGTAGAATCTATTCTAATATTACCTGCATCTGAGCCATTAGCGGCCCCTACTATGTGCAATTTATTTCCGGGGCTTGTAGTACCAATTCCTACGTTAAATCCAAAAATTGAATCACCATTTGTTTTCCACTGTTGTGAAGCATCAACTCTATAGGCAGCACTTCCCGTAAGTCCATTTTTTACTACTTGTAATAACTCTCCTCCACCATCTCCAGAAAATGCTTTTCCTACTGCCCAAGTTCCAGTATAATTACTACCTTGAGCTCCCTCTAGTCTATAAAAAACAGCAGAATATCCACTTGCTGGATTTATTACAATACCCTCTCCCCATGCTACGCTTGAAGGTGTTATTTCAAGTTTAGAATAAGGACTAGTAGTACCAATCCCCACATTTCCAGTTGAGCGTTGGAATATTACTGCATTTCCAAGGTAAGCTCCATTGTCAGCATATCTTGCTAAAAATAAATCACCCCCAACATTACTTCCTGGCTCAGCACCATGTACATATAAATCCCATCTGTTAAAACCAGATGTATTCCATATAAACTCTCTATAGTGAGACGTAGCACCACCATCTAAAATGATACCACTTGTAAATTTAGCATATCCGTTTACATCTAACTTTTGTGAAGGAGTTGTAGTTCCTATACCTACATTTCCCGAAGTATTAATATATATTCTATTTACATTATTAGTATAAAATCCTAAAGGTGTAGCGTTAGTTGATCCTATATAACCTTCATTAGAAATAAGACCTGCATACATTAGATATGTACCTGAGTTCTCAATCTTTATAATTCGGTCACCAGCACCATATAGGTGAAGATTGTGTGAAGGACTAGGAGTACCTATTCCCACATTACCACTATCTGTTATTTGAAATCTACCTCCAGTAATACCTGGGGCATCAACAGTTAGTGCACCTGTACCTCCTATGTTTAAAGCGGAGTATCCCCCACCATTAGTATCAATACGTATACCGTTAGAGTTTCCAGAAGAAATAGATAGTTTACCATACATGGTAGTAGTACCTATTCCTACATTTGAACCATCATCGTAGATCTGAGAGTTACCTAAAGTAGTAGATCCTGTGAACTTAGAAATGTAATTTGTTGTTCCGCTAGCATTGGCAGGAGTGTATCCTAACCATCCAGCAATAGTCTTGTTTACCCAAAGAGTTCCGTTAAATCCTAATAACTCTCCGTTTACTGGTAAGTTTGTTTTTAAATCTACATCATGAATCTCGTTTAACTCAAATCCATTCTGTACTTTAACGAAGATTTCTCCGTTGTTAGAGTTCTTACGGGTTACTATACCGATAAAAACTAAGTGAGCAGGGGCATACGGTTTATTGATTAAGCCGTAAATTAAGTTTCCTCCTGTTCCCAACCACACAGGATCACCTGCTGCGCCTGCAGTTGAGGTATCTAATCCATCTAAAAGACCTTCTGTCACTACATTGGCAAAACCATTTGTAGAAACTGTGGCATCCAAAAGACCCATAGTCTTAGAAGATGTGGCTTCAGAAGCATTAGAAGCCAAACCAACAATCATGTTAGTTCCATCTGCACTAGTAACGTAAACTGCTTGTCCCTTGTTAATAGCTACACCTGCCTTTACGGTATGCTGTAGTTTAGAAACATAAGGAGTTGTAATTGTCCAAGACCTATTAGCAGTTAAATCATAACTTACACCGTTAATAGTTAACGTGCGAGATGTAGGAACGTAACCACTTAAGCCTATGCCAGATGTAATATCTGACATTAATTGAGCATAGGTTCTAGTATATAGTTGTCCTTGTGCAGTTGTTCCTACAATAACATGATCCCAGCTAGCTGTGTTGGTTATTCCTGTTAAATAAACAGTCCCTGAAAGAGTGGTTAAACCTTGTATAGTTACACCACATTGATAGGTTTTGCTGCTGAGTGACTTCATGTTTTTGTTTGTAATGTAAAAAAGCTAGGGGTTTTTAGGCCCCTAGCAAAGATAATAGTTTAATTAAATTAAGCAATTTTAATCACCAATACTCTAAGAGCATTTGTAGCAACAGGAGAACAGAATCCTAAAGTAACTACGTTGATGGTTGTACGTACTACGTCACACTCTACGTTCTCACCAGTAGCTAGTTCATAAACTTGAACTATGATATCGTTAGAAGCTAAAGCGTGAGTCACTATCATGCTAGTAGCTGGAGCTGCTGGACCTGTTGCAGCATAACGCAAAGCAGCTAATCCAGAAGGAGTTACTGCTACTGTAGAGCTACTTAAAGCATTTACTTCAGCACTAGTAGCCAATTCTACAACACCTGCAGCACTTGTAGTAGCGTTTACACCACTTACAGTGATAGAAGTTGTTCCTGAACCAGCAACTGCAACACCGTTAGATCCACTGATTGTGATTCCTGTAATAACGTCACCTGCTAAATCAGCAGAAGTTAAGTATTTGATTACACCTGAGTCACTTACCAAGTATTTGTTTCCTGTGTAAGCAGCACCAGCGTCAGCAATAGAACCTACGTGTAAAGGCTCAGTTACAGTAGACCAGTAGTCACTAGTCTCATTCCAGATGAAAGAAACGTTAGTACTTGTTCCTCTTTCTACTTCAATACCTGCGTTCTGAGAAGGAGAACTAACTTCATCTCTGTTAAGAAGAAGAATGTTATCACCAATCTCTACAGTGTTTGAGTTAACATAAGTTACTGTACCGTTTACAGTTAAGTTGCCACCGACAGTTACGGTAGTTCCGTCATCTGTAATAGTTGAGTTAGAGAATCCTGTACCATTCCACTTAGTTAAGTAGTTGGTAGTCAATGATCCAGCACCTGTGATAGCAATGTCATCAGCGTTAACTGTGATACCAGTTCCTGCACCTACTGCAAAAGAACGTGAAGCTGTGATATCTCCTCCGCCAGTTAAACCTGCACCTGCTGTCAAAATAACTGCAGAGTGATCAGTGTTACGAGTAGAAGTGGTGTCAAGAGCTACGTCATTGGCGTTTACAGTAATACCTGTACCTGCTCCAATGTTAAGAGTTACAGAAGCTCCAAGAGCAACAGAACCTCCATCAGTAAGACCTGCTCCAGCAACTACAGAAAGAGAAGAGTTAACCAACATTCCGTTAGTAACACCACCTGCCTTAATGGAAAGTTGATTAGAACCATTTAAACCAATAGAAGCATCGTCATACAGAACGTTTACGGTAATATCTCTGGTTCCGCTAACAGATATAGCGTTACCAGCTACAATTGACCTTAAATCACCTCCTACGTCTACCCAGGCAGTACCATCATAGAAGTAGATTGACTTGTCTCCAGTAGAGGAGTTGAAGTAGACCTGACCTGCAGCAGGAGTTCCTGGTGCTGTACCTAAGTTCTGGATGACCGCATTCTGCAGTTCGCATTTATTGAGGTCTATCGCTGTTAAGAATTTTTTTGCCATGATTATATTATTTTATATTTTTATTTTTTAGTTAAAGTAAGCTTTGCCACTAAATGCTCCACAAAAAGTAATCTTGCAACTATTAAGAGAGAGATAATCAACAGCTCCTTCAACAATACTTCCAGCAGAATCTACAACAGTAACGGAAGGATATTTATTCATGTTATGAATAGCAGTCCATTCTATATTAGGTGTATTTTCATAGTGCACATAAGTATCTACATAGGATACAGTAAGTGCTGCAGCATTTCTTCTATTAAAAACAATAGTTTTTATCAGATCTCCTACTAAAGATATAGATGTAATTGTTTCATCATATGCCTGATCTCCTTTTTGAGATAAAACAGCTGATAAATTATCTAGTGTTATTTTCTTTGTAATGTTATTTACAACATCTACAATTGGAATAACATCATAGTAAATATTTACCTCTTGTGAGAAGTAAGGAGGTAGTTGTGTTATAGTAGGATCGTAACTACGCATTATACAATGAATCTATTTCCTGCTTGAGTTAATAAGTATTGAGGACCATAATCTACAACTTCAGTCTCAGTATACTCAGCATCAATTAATTTCATGAGATCAAAAACCTCTTTGTTGTAAATATCTATTTCTGCTGTATCACTACAACCAGTTTCAATACCATACTTGGTCTCTCTAAATTCAGCATACATTGCTTCACCAAATTTTAAAGAAACTTTAGCTTCATCACAGTTAGTGCACTTACCCATTTTTTTGTTTTAAACTTTGTTCATACCCGTCTATACAATTAGCACAGACTTGTTTACCATCAGATGCAGTTTTCTTTTGACAACCACAACTTAATCTTGATCCACAATTTTGACAATTCATATTGGTTTATATTTAATTAATTGCAATAAGTACAGTTTAGTTTTTCAAGTTGTTTCTTAGCATAGTTATATATTGCTTGACCTTGTTCAGGACTATGGCAAAATTCTACTTTTGCTTTAGCACCCTCTAACATCATCTTTAACAACCTTAACTTATTTAATTTTTCTTTTTCTGCAGGTAATGGCTCACATCCAGACAAGTTAATACTACAAAGAATATTGTAGTATATATTCATAGATTGTGCTATACGTAAGTGATTATATTCTACCCAAACTTTATCATTTGGTGCAACACTGTAGCGCAAAGTATAAATACCGTCAGGTAATTCACTTAATGCTGTATCACAGTTTGTATCTTGCAAATGTAAAGTACATGCATTAAATACGTTTTCACTATTAGGTAAAATCTCAAGAACTACTTCCTCTAAATACCCCGGAAGTAAAATTTGTAATCTATTACAAGTAATTCCTAACTCTGTACTGTATGTACTAGTATCTACAACTCTAAAGATTTTTGCATTAAGAGTTTCTGGAATATCTAAACTGAGGATGTGTTTTTGTGCCATAGGATTGTTAAATAGACGGTATGCCTACTCATATATAATTTACTAAATAAATCTAAATAAAAAAAGGGGAAGATCACTCCTCCCCTTTTTATATGATAATAAAGTGTTATTACAATGATTGTAAAGTTACACCATTACCAGCAGCGCTCAAAATTGAAGCCATATCGCTTTCAAAAGTAGAAGCTACTGAGCTAGTAATTACTTCACACACATACTGATCATTATCAAATGTGCTAGTAGGATTACTGAAGCGAGGTACATTGTGTACAACCATATAACGGTAGTAAGAGTTGTTACGGTTAACACCAAATACTGCATTACCATTCAAGATTTCACGGATACGTGGATCATCATTGAAATGATTCTGTGCATAACGCTCAGACAAAATCAAATCACGGATGATAGTTTCACCAAAACCTTCACCTTGCTTAGGAAGTTGTAAAGTATTAACACAAGTTCCACCAAAAGCACAAGGATCACCAACTTGATCAATTTCAGAAGCTAAAACAATAACGCCCTCTTTTTCAAAATGATCAGTAGGTTGGAAAGAACAATCACCAAACTTAGTGTCAACATAAGCACCAGTAATGATAATACCAGCTTTGTTGTCAGCAGTTGGAGTAGTATCTTCAACAAAAGAATCCCAAGAGATAGCTTTAACAGCGTAAGCAGCAGCACCAGATCCAGAACCACCAGAGAAAGTAACACCAGCAGCATCAGATAAAACATAACCTGAACCAGATACATTGATGGTAATTGCAGTAACAGCACCACCAGAAATAGTAGCAGTAGCAGTAGCTTGAACACCTGAAGCAGGAGCAGCAATAGCTACAGTAGGAGCAGAAGAATAACCACTACCACCGTTAGTAATTTTAATTTCAATTACTTTACCAACGTTAGCAGAAGTAGGATTAACATATGCAGTGTAGCTAACACCAGCATTAGTACTAACGTAAGCTACAGGAGAAATGAACTGATTAATACGGGGATCTTCAGCCAAGCTCTTAGCCCAACCAACCATAACTGCAGCAGGATCAACACTAGTTTGACCAGTAGCGCAACAACCAGTGTAGTAATCAGCTACATAGTAAGCATTACGACCCAAGAAACGCAAAGCAGGAGAACCTTTAACATCTACACGTAAGTAGTAGGTTTCATCACACTTGTAAGTTTTGGTACAAGCAGCATAAGGAGTGTTGTTCAAACCAGCAGTAAGTCCTACAGCAACAATACTATTAGTTGCAGTTTTAGGAGATACTTTGTAGAAACCGCTAATGTACTTAGGGTTAATAGTTTTAGACTTTGAAGACTCAGCATAACCACCGTGGAAAGGACCAATCTTGTCATTAGCAGGAGTTAAGCTAGAAGATGCAAGAATAAAGTTTGTTCCGGTAGTAGCATTTAAGTTTACAAAAGTAGAGGCATTGTAAAGACCAAAGTTACCTACAGTGGTCAATTCAGATGCAGTAGTTCCGCTGGCGCTTTTCTGGTAAGTACCAGTCCCAAGGAACACCTTTTTGAAAGCATGATTGAAATACATAATTTTATTTTTTTAATTGTTTATAAATAGATACACTAATATTATACTAAATTATTTTAAGAAAAGCAACTTATATTTTGTAGAATTTATTAAAGCCTTGATTTCATCCATAGTATTTATGATACTAGAGCATATTACCATACCTTGAACAAGACCAATTTTATCATATAAACTGCGAAGATATTTTACAGCTTCATCTGTAGTTTTAATAGTAGGAATAGCTGCTTGATCCGGGTAAGGTAATAATACCTCTTCTTTACCCTGATACTGTTCTGCTAAACCATCCGTAATATCTACAAGAGAATCATAAAACTCTCCCATTGCAACGTGTGCTGAATAATTTGTACTTAATAGATGAGCAACATGCACCTTAGTTGAGGCATGTAATAACTCATAAATCAACTCTCCCATTGCTTTATGGACAGAGGAAGAAGGTCTTTGTAATTTATTAATCATCTTTAATTATTTCTTTCAGCGTTTTGAGAACCACGAGCAAACTGACTTACTGATTCAATATCACCAGCAATAATGCTAACTGTTTCATCAATAAGTACTTCAGTTATATCATCTTTAAATTCACAAATTACATCAACTGTAGATACTAAACCAGTGTAAGGATTTACTGCACCAGTGATTTCTATATAAGCTGGTTTCCTGTAATATGTAAGAATAGGATTTACAATAGTAAATAAACCATCATGATAGATCTTTATTCTATTACCCATGATAGTACAGAATGTTTCACCCCATTCAAAACTGGGCTTTCTAAATTCATCAACTAATAAGTTTGCAGTATTAGCTTCTTCAACTAGATATACAGTCATTGAATCAGCAGGACAGCATTCTGATTTAGCATCAGTAGACACTTTCTTATACTCTAAGTAATCAGCAGGTAAAGGGTTAGACTCAAAATACTCAGGTTTATTTAAGCCAGTTATTGGTAATTCTAACAACAAGATCTGTAAATCATCTATACGTCTTTTAGAACCCTCATCACCTTCACGGAAAACATTACTAGCATGGAGTTGTCTTCTAACCCATTCTAGTTGTGCCTTGTTAAAAGCTTCAATAATCTGCCATGCCTCAAGATTATCATAATCATTTGAGGCCAACTTATTAAGCCGCTGCTTAATTTTTAACTGGAGTATATCGTTATTCATATGTGTTAACTGTAGGGGTATTATATTATACCCCCTCAGTGTTATTCTATATTAGATTACTCTTTCCAATGCTTTTCAACCTTCTCTATAATCTTGTCAGAAACATCCTGATTTAAAGGATTTTTCATATACTCAACTATATCAGCTGGTGTTCTACCAAGCATTGTGCTAGATTCAAGATGATAAATAAATCCATCACTCTTACTAACTATATATTTATAAAAAGAAGAATCTTTAACAACTGCTCTGAGTTTAAGATTAGTTAAATCCTCATTAGCAAGTGCTAAGAACTTCTCTGCTGTTTTAGTTTTATCAGTTTCAATTGTCTCACCATTAATGTATTTGTCCATGTTATCATAAACAATATCATTAGGTGTAGACTTTTTATACTGTGCACTATCAATGTCAAGAACTTTGGCAATATAAAATAATTTTCCTTGGTTCTTGTCAAACATTTTTTGTAATTCAGACAAAGCTTTGTTACGTAACTTTTTACTTTCTGTTTTAATTGTTACAGTCTCTTCAGCTCTATCTAAATAGAATTTTGGAGGAACGGCCCTACGTCTTGCATCATCGTAGTTTTTAGCTACAATACTAAAACCATTTGACTCAATTGCATAAAGCTTGATAAGATCATATGGATCTTTAGCAGGCTCTAAGAATAATGGTTCATTACCACATCTTATTGCAATCTTACTCCAGAACTCATCATTATCTGGTTTAAGAAGTTTAATCTTATTCCAGAAATCAGGATCATCAGGATTAACAACGTTAGCTGCTAATTCCTTTTCTAATTGAGAAACTACTTTTCTAATCTCTCTGATTTTAGCTTCACGCTCATCATCTGGTAAGAATTTTACTTCAGGAGCAAATTCATTTAATCCAGTTACATAGCGCTTAATCCCGTTAATCTCAAGACAAGCAAGTTGTTCTTCATGAAATACCCCATCAAAAAGGGATAATCCGTACTTTTCAAGACCCATATTATTGATTGTTGAATCAAAATAGGGACGTACACTTACAGTACTTTTTTTGTTCTGTGGGTACCTTTCTACAATTGTTATACTCATGGTTTTTTGTTGGTTTGATTATATAGGGGAGCTATTAACTCCCCTATAATTTTTTAATTAATTACTGAGAAATGTACAGATACTGCAGCATTTAATGCAGCAGAAGAATGCACATTGTAAAGTTTTACACTGAAACTATTAGCAGCAATAGCTGAAATAGTTGCATATGCAATACCATTTCCTGCGTATTGTACAGATACTAAAACTTTAGAAGTAGCTAACACTTTGCTATTTGTAACAACAAATACAGCAGAAGCATCAGCAGCTAAAGTACTAGATACTGTAGTAATAACACCTGCTTCAGCATTCACAGTAACACCTGAAGTAATGCTACTAGATTGAGTTACATTAGCAGTAGTAATAGCAGCAGCTTTTGTATTTAATTCATTTACAATAGCATTAATGTGTCCAAATTTAGCTAAGGACATATCAGATTCTTTTACTAAGAAAGCATCTGGAGAAGCGGGAGAAAATGTAGAGATTGCCATTTTATTTTATATTTTTTTTAATTAGAACCCAGAGCCAGCAACGAAGTGACTCTGGGTTGATATGTTTATTATTAGAAGCTTCCGCCAGTAATAGGGTTACGCATAACAATTTTCAACACTTTAGTTGGGTCTTTTACCCAAACTGCAGGCATTGTTTGAGACATCATTACACGGTATCCGTTAAAGTTACCAGAAGATTGGAATCCTTGGCTACGGCCCATATAATCCATAGTTCCGTTTTGGTAGAACCACTTCAATTGATTATCCCAAGACAATTTCAACAAGTAAAGGTTTTCATTTACGTTATCAGTAATGTCAAAGATAATGAAATTATATGAACTCAAAGGATGACCATCAATTAAGGGGTTTTCAATATCGTTAGTATGTAAGTTATCAAATGCAGGGTTCAATACAAACTTAACGTTAGCCAAGAAAGGAATTACGTAGCTGGTGTATGCAAATCCAAAGTTCAAATCCATACCTTTACCGGTAATAGCTCCAACTTCAGAAGCATTGATAACCAAACCACTGTTAACAGCTTCTTTCTTAATAGCCTCATTCACCATTTTCATACCACCCAAACCGGTTTGTACAATCAATTGGCGCTTAGGATCTGGACCTTGGAAGTCAACTTTACCAACGTAGAAGTTGTACAATTCAGCACGGAACATATCCAAAGTGAAACTAGATTTGTTGTAGATACGCTTGAAAGAGTTATCCAACTGCTTCCAAAGACCCACTGACAAACGGATATCATCTGGACCATCTTGCTTAATCTTACCACCTTGTCCCCACATCAAGTAGGTCTCAATGTCATTAGCAATTTTGCTCAAGTGAGCAGCTTCCATAGTAGTCAAGAAAGTACGGCTTAACTGACCATTGTCAAATGCACGCTTAACTGCATCTTTACCCATAGTCTGTACCATAGACTCCAAGCTATTGATTGCAGGGTCCATAGACTTATCAAAGTTACGCCAGATTTCTACAACAGGAACAGTACCATCAGCTTTCATACCACCCTTCAACATCAAGTCAGCACGACTAGAGATTGAGTAAGATACGTGAGCTTCAGCACCACCTACGAAGTTGTAGAATTCACGGAAACCAGCACCATAGTGTCCGATATCAGAGAAACGCTCACCGTATTCACCACGAGCAGAACCTTTACGGAAAACTTTAGTACCAGATGCTAAGTATTTGTTATCCAAGTATTTAGCGTTGTCATTGTTTACTAACTGAACAGTGTAGATGAAACCATCACCTGTAGGAAGAATATCAGCAGCAGTTACATACATTTCCAAACCGTTGTATTTGTCATAAGTAATGATATCACCATGTCCAAAAGAACGCTTGTTTAATTTGATTTTGAAGGTAGTACCATCAACACCTTTAGCAGCATTTGCAGATTCAATATCTTCTACAATGTAAGGAAGATCTTGAGCTACAGGAACTTGCCATTTGTACTCACCACGAGCATTGTCTACAGAGATGATGTTTTTTCCACCAAAACTAGAGAATTGATACAAGGGCATTTCAACTTTTTGAGCCATTGCCCATAAGTCTACTGGACCCATGTCCATAGGTTCACTGCTTTTCAGCATGTTTACGAGGTGGTATGAATCTACGTGAGAGCTAGCTTGGTAGCTGGTATCACGCAGAAATATACCATTGTTTAAAACTGGAGTTGCCATAATTATTTATTTATTTGTTTGTTTGTTGTGTTGTTAAAATCTTTTAAAAATATTTGCTTGTCTTGGAATCTTACGCTGTTTGGGTTCCTCTCTTTCTTCAGGTACAGTACTAGAAACTTTTCTTGACTGTTCTGTTTTAAGTTGCCTTACAGTGTTTTCAACCACTTTATTTTTGCCTTGCTCCATGATCTTTGACTTGTATCCATCAGGATCTGCCAATAACCACAGCGCTTCAGCTACTAATGGGTAGTTAGGTTCTACAAATTGATGTTTCTCTAACAAATGACCCAATAGGTTTGTGTTTCTTCCTGAGATAGAAGGATAGTTAGGTTGTACAAGACCAGCATATAACATAGACTGGGTTTTCTTATCCAACTTAACACCAGCTAACTCAGCGGGTTTAAGAGCCTCATACACGTTATCCATGTAAGCTGCTGCTGCTTGTTCTTGTTGTGCCTTCATATGCTCTTGTTCAGCAATCTTTTGGGCTACAATAGACTCTTGCATCTTATCCAACTTTGGTTTAAACTTATTAGCTTGTTGTTCTAACTTACCTAAGTCTTTCCAGGTTGTGATTTCCTCATCAATATCTTCATCATTACCAAATCCAGTAGCACGCAAATAAGAACGTACAATTTGTTCTTGATCCATTTCATCTGTAGGATCTAAACCACGTACTTCTTCTACTTGTGCTAATGCACTGAACAAACCTTTAAGATCTGTACCACCATTAGCTACATACTGGGCAGCATACTGAAGTTCTTCAGGAAGCGCTTCAAAGAACTCTTTTGGAGTTTGCTCTTTAATTGCTCGCTCCTTTTCTTCAAAGTTAGCTTGCAAGAGCTCCTTCCAATCTTTAATAGAGTATTCATCCATTGGTTTATCATCTTCAAAACCAATCAATACACCCTCTTCAATAAGTTTAGAGAAGGTTTCCACCATACCACTCTTATCTACTTTAGGTCTACCTCCTCTGGGTGACTCCTCTTCTTGCTCTAATAAATCATCAACCTCATTGGTTAACTCTTTAAGAACTTGTTCAGCAGATTGAGTTGGTTTCTTGATGTTACCATCCTCATCCTCTTCTTCTTTATCTAAGAACGTTAAATCCGTTTTAGGAGATGAAAAGATACTTGGTTTCTTTTCTTCTTCTGTTGGAAGCATGATACTATCTGCTCCCGGAGCTCCACCAAAGATATCATCAATGTTGATATCTACTTGTTGTACGGTGGTTTGCTCAGTTGGTTTGGTTTCACTCATATAGTTGGTTATTTTAGTTTGTAGTGTACATTAAGAATATAATATATTACTTCTAATAAACTTTAAAAATTTGATTTTAAAGCCGTATTTTTTGTAATATAAGGCTATTACTTCTTCTTGTTATCTTTAACATCATACTTATTCTTGTTCACTCTAGCTATTTCTAATTGTTTATTAGCAATCTCTCTTTGTGAAGCAAGCTTTTCTCTTTCAATAGATAACTTATCCATGTTAATAGCTTTCTGAGTACTGGCAGATTCTTTCTTTAAGTCCATTTGTTGCTGAAACTCCTCACTCTTACGGATATCTTTCATAGCATCTTGATAATCAGACTGTAAATTTTGGTTAATATCTACACCAGCACCATAACCAGCAGCCCTAATTTCAGCAATAACAATATCATTCTGTCTATTCTTCTCATTCTCTTCAGCTTCAAACTGCATCTTCATCATAGCCTCTTGATTCTTAGCTTGTAAAGCCTGCTCTTGCATAGCTTGTTGTTGTTGCATTTCCTGCTGACGTTGAGCTTGTTGTTTCTCATCAGAAGATTTAAGGATGTGAGATACTTCTGCAATAGACTCAGCCTTCATGATATTACCTAAATCATAAATAGAGGCACCTGCGGTGTTGTTTGTGATAGCCAATTGCTTTAACTGCTCCAGAGTAGCTCTGTGATTAGTTTTGGTCGTACAGAAGATATTAAAGTCTCTAAGCAATAAGTCAGTACCATTCATCTCAAAGTTAACCTTCTCATCAGTAGAGGTAATATACTGCAATCTAATAGATGGTTTGGTTGACTGATAGAACTGGGCTAAGTCTGTACGCATCTGATGTACACGAGGCATTAAGTAATCACAGTGATTAATAAAGTATGTCTCTGTCTGTGCATAAGAGTTTGATACAGCAATTCTTACACCAGTAGCTGTTGCTTGCTCTACTTGTTCTCCAAGACGCTGTGGTGTAATACCTATTACCTCAAATGCTTGCTGCTTAAAGTAGTTAGCCAATTGAGTTCTAGACATCAAACGCTGTGTCTGTTCTAAGTTTAATACCTGATAGTGTTGAAAGTTAAGAGCATTCTCAGTGTTAGTGATAGATGTATCCAATGGTAACATCTGGAAGTTCTTCATTGCAACGTAGGCTTTTGCTAAGTTGTTCTTTCCCCAATCTTCTCCCAATGAGTGTCTAGGTAAAGCATTCTGATCTAACATGATCACAGTACCTAATTCATCTACAAGAATATCAGCAATTTGGTTATTTACAATGTTATAACCAATCTGGTAAGGCTTCATTAAATCTACTAAAGATGTAGACTTAGTGTTTCTATCTGAGAATACAGATCCTTCTACTGGTAATTTACAACCGTACAATGTAGAATCTCCTTTAAATTGGAAAGGTACTCGTCCTGGTTTAGAACGATTAATACCTAAGTAAATAGGATTAATACCACTTGCATTGTTGTTCATCCCAAAATATGCAGGGTAGTTAGGCCCAATTTTTACTCCACCCCATACCTCATTAATCCAAATCCAATCAATATGTTCTCCTGCAATTAAGTTCTCTTTAGTTTTATTCTTAAGTACACTTGTATCATAGATAGGTTTTTGAGTAATAGCATATGACTCATCTACCACATCTTGCATAACTTGTCCGGTCTCATCAATCTTAATTAAATGTCCAACTTTACGCTGTGACTTCCAATAGATATGAGCTACACGTAACATATCTGTATTCTGATAATCTGTATAATCTTCAGATTCAGACATGATATAACTAACTATATCATTACCAGCAGTACTATTTTGCTCCCATACAGACATAAACTGACGGTATTGTAATGATGGCATGTTAGTATTCCATTCATGAGACTTAGTAGCATCATAGTAAGAACCATCATTTTGCATTCCTTGCAATGGATATCCTGCTGCTCTTGTTGGATAAATAGCTTCTAATGATTGTAATTGAGCATCAGTCATTAAATATCCATACTTGTCAATAATATCAGAGACTGTATATAACTCAACTTTACCTACCCAGTTACCTTGAGAGATATACCTAATGTCTGGAGACTTATGATAGAAAGTAACCAAAGGATTCCACAATTCTAATTCATAATCATCTTCATTCATCTTAAAGTGCCAGAACTCTCTATCTGTGATTAACATATCACGGAAAGCTCTTTCCTCAAGTTCATCCATTTTAAATCTTTCCTCATCCACACGGGCTTGATGTTCTGCCCACTCTTCTAACATTGAACGATAGTCTTTCTTAAAGAACTGTTCAATCTCAGGTAATGATTTAAGATTTTCTGGGGCTAATGCTTTCTGAATCTCAGGATCTTCCATATCAGCACCCTGCTCAATCATACTCATAACTATCTTACGTTCAGCATCAGCTAATAGCCTTTGCTCAATCATAGCTCTTTTCTGATCTAATAATTCATTGTAGGAGATCTCATCTACAGCCCGGAATGTTACTCTTGTATTTCTTTTAGCAAATTCTGCTACTAATACATTAATTACATTAGGAATAATTGGGTAAAATTTTAACTCTAATGCTGACTGATCTTCTTTAGTAAGAACATCAATTAATTCAGCATACTCTACATCTTCCTCAACTATATAATCACTACGATCAATAATACCTTTAGCAAGCTTGTAGTTCTTAGAGAGTCTGCGTGCATTTCTACGCAACTGCTTCATACCCTGCCACTCTAACCAATCAAGGTTATGTGCAGCCCAATCATCATCTTTATCCTTTCTTGGAATAAATTGGATTGGTTGAGTAAGAGTACTCATCTTATTGTATTCTGCCTTAGCTCCATTTTTGAGCTGCATAGCATTATATAACTGCATAGTCTGTAATTGTTGTATTAAATTGTTCTATTAATTCATTAACATTAATGTCAACAGTTTCTTCATCTTCATCAGAATAATAACTGATATAAGTTACATTAACTGTAACATTTTCCATCGCTGTAGTACTCATGCACCAGTTTATCATTTTAAATTTCTAAACGCCTGTTTTGGTCTTTGCATATTGCTAGAAGACCCACTTTTTCCAATATGCCTAAAAGCCCCTACTTTTAATTTATATAAATCTTTTGACTTATCCAAACTTTCAGGGTTTAGTTCTCTACGTTTTAAATATCCACGGTTTGATTGTTGGATTTTTGCAAAGGCTACAAGAGCTGTAAATGCCACTAATCTATCCACGTTTAAACCCTCTCTATATGCCAACATCTCTTTGATCAGCATAGGATCTGGTATTCTAGATACACCATAGGTAGTCTTTACAACTGTACCATCTGTTTTATAATCATGATCAATCTCCTCTCTAAGAAATTCAATTGCATAAGAAAGTAAATGAGCTTTAAATAATGTACCCGTGTTTCTCCAACCATACTGTTGATATACACTAGCATTACTACCAATGTCTTTCAAGAATAAGATCTGATCTTTAGTAACTAGGTATCTCTGTTTTCTCTGAGATATCATGTACTGGATAAATAGGGATACGTTATTCTCCACTAATGTCCAAGCGTTATACCACTCAATAATTAACTCTAGTCTTTCATGTGTTTTCTTGATATCATCAAAACGTCCACACCATGCTGCTACAATTCTATCCTGTTCTATATGCGTTTTCTGCTCTCCACCCTCTTCTCTAGATACTTCCACAGGAGCTTTATAAACAAAAATGGAACAAAGAGAATCAGAGGTAGTAGTCTTACCTTCAGAAACCGGGTCAATACTTGCATAATACATTCCAAATGTAGGATCTTTTTTAGGTCTTTCCCACACGACCAAACATCCTGTCTTATCTTCTGTCTTTTTAGAGATAGGAAACTCATTAATAGGTAGTTTATTAGAGTCTTTAACAGCTAAATTACTATGCTCATCTCTATATAACTCTAATAATTCATAAGCATATTCTTTATCTTCAATTCTTCGTAATTGTGCAGCAAGTAAATGTACAGAAAATACAGACTCTCTTCTAAATGCAAAAGCCTCTTCAATATTTGTAGGCTTCTGGGAGATACGTAACTGGTACTTATCAGGCTCAATCTCTTTCTTCCACTTAATCCTCTCTTCTTTAATAGCTTCTAAAGCAGTCTCTACTAATGAGTTACCATACTTATCTACATACGGCATCATTGACCACTGTTCAGGAATAAATAATCCGGCTGTACCAATAGTCCCTTTACTATCTAATAGATTAGTTTCTACAGCAAAGATATCATTAGCTTCCGGGTTCATGATTAAGTTCTTTAATGGTTCACACTGATCAAGGTCACCGACAGATCCTGCTGCAATAAATACCCCGGTAGTTACCATACCAGATTGTAATGCAGGTCGTAAGTATTCATATGTCTCCCCCATCTTAGGAGCAATACCTGCTTCCTCGTGGAAGAAGTACTGACAAGGACCACCCACACCCGCTGTTGCAGATTTCTCAAATGACATACCTTGTATAGTACCTTTTAATCCTACCTCAGTTTTCTTATTCCCTTTTCTTACCTCAATCTTTTGCTGCCATAGCATTACTTTATCCGGATTCATTGGTCTGTACCAGGCTGTATGCTCATTCAGAAACGATGCATACTCATCTAAGAACTTCCATGTACCCTTATCGTTTATATAATCTTTAAGCGAAGCTCCTATCTTAAGAGTAACACCCTCTTCAAACCATAATGAGTTGATTAGTTTACCAGCATGAAAGTATGAAGATGCAATCTGACGTTTCTTAAGAATAGCTACGTGCTTGTAGTATAGTTCAGCCAAGATCTCATACAGAGCCATGTGGTACTGAGCATCCCGGACTTTAGCAAATCCAAACCTCTTCTCTTCTTTATCATAAATAGGTAAGAAGTTTAACCACATGTAATAATCTCTGCTTAAGTACCAAACATTTGTTTGATCCTTATACAGTACACCATTCCTGCATTTCTTTTTCTGGTCATCCCAGTAATATATGTAATCCTTAGATTTAAAAGGCGCTACTGTATAGAAGCCTAACTTATTAAAAGTAGTTGCCTCTTTATTAAACAATAGACTAGTCTCATTAAAATTATACTGCCCTGGTTCCTTAAATAGTGTAAGTAAATAACTTCTCCATTCCTCTCTAGAAGAAAATTCTGTAATTGTCCAAACACCATTATCCCAAGTAGGAATTTCAATAATACTATTCATCTTCTACAACGTCTACAATGCTTTCAAAGTTTTCAGGTTTACCATTTGTAGTAATAATCATATAAAGTAATGTATCAATTGTCTTAGATGCAATCTTTGACTTACATTCTTTACCATTACCAAAATATGCTTCTTTATCATCACGATGAAAAGCATTCCATTGTTTTGTGTACGTGTTGTAATTAAACAACCAGTCGTACAAGCTGTGTTCTATATCATTGATCATAAGCTAATCCTATATTTCCTCTTACTTGACTTTGCTGTTCTTCAGCTAAATCTTTATATGCTCCCTTAAATGACTGTCTAATCTGCTCAAACTTAGCAGCAGCATTCACTAAAGCTGTAATATTACCATCTCTACCATGCTGTATTTCCGTAGTCTCCATGTAATGGGCTAATCTATCCAGCATAGACTTAATTCCTACATACGTTCTATACGTAGGAGTCTCGTATAACTTCTTACATGTATTCATACCCCGGATAATTAAATCATCCTCAGTAGAAACATCCATATCAATCTCAGACATTATAATCTCTTCCTTCTCATGTTCAGGAACATTGAAGAAAGGATTAAGATCTGGGTTAGGGCAAGTCATATAAAACAGGTAGGTATATACTTTTAAATAATCCTCTGGATATTCCGTCATTATATCATTAAGAGAGGAGATTGTATAACAGTGCTCTGTAGGCACCACCTTATTATTAACTATATCAAATAGTTTAATTAGCATCTTGTTTATGTTTAATTAGGTTTATCACCTCTGTTTTAAGGTAAGGCAAATCATATGGGACAATCTTTTTAACTAAAGGTTCTCCTTGATCATCAAGCTTGGTAATAGGGTTTCCAAACTTATCTGTACCCTCTGTATAGAACAATACATGGTGAATTGTTAGTTTTCCCGGCTTTAGTTTAGGGTTGTGCTTCAATATAATATACATATATGTAGACAACTGTAGTGCATAATGCCAGAAATTACAATCATCTAGGTGACTAACGGGCGTTAGCATCTTCTGACTAACACCCTCCCAATTTACATAGGATTCTTTCTTAATCTCTTTATTCGTCTTATAATCTGTGATATTTACATAACCTTTTGCCACCTCTACAAGATCTGATTGACCACATATACCAGCAGACTTCAAGTAAACAAAATGTTCCGGATACATACCCTCTACTAGCTTCTGTGCTGGAGCATACTTTATATCATCAGTAACTAGGGGCCTAATAATAGGTAGAATACAACCATGTCTTTCAATAGTATTTAACTGGAGTAAGTCTGCTTCACGCTGATTGTGATACCAGTTACCCTGATCAATAGCTCTATTAGATTCATTAGACCATGCCTGTAAAATATCCTCTACAGTCATACCGTACCACTTAGACTTCTTAGACTTAGCTGACTTCTCTGCTACAGTTTGAGCATCAAATGGCTTCTTATACTTAGATATAAACGAGGTCACTGATGTCCATTCTATACCGTCAGTATCTACTGACTCATATTTATGATTCTGGGATTTAAATATTACACTCATAGTTTAGATAATAAATCATTCTCTTGTTCTTCAGTAAGTAAAGCCGGCCATTTCTTTAATGGACACTCAGAAGATAAACTCCGTGTCTTAAACTTTAAAGAACACCCACACTCAGAACAACATGGTTGTGTACCAGGTGCTAAACAATTAACACCACTAAGGTCTACATTAGGACAAGCCAAACAAATAGTGTTACGCTCAAGAGCAATCTGCTCAATAGTATCTGTAGTAAATAAATAATTCTTAATTCCCTCAAGAATAAGTTCTTTGTTATTCCACAGAGTCGTCAGTTTGTTGTTTTTTATTTTTTCTATGATCTTTCTTTTTCTCATACTCTTCTTTCATTTTAATCTCTAAATTTTGCATCTTCTCTAGCTTATCTACTGTACTCTTGTACACATGATACCTAGAAAAAATCAAGTTCTCCCGGTTCTCTAAGTACTCAGAATATCTCCGGATATTAGTCTGAAGAATATCCCACTTAATATTAAACGTACCAAGACCATCTATAAGTACATGGGGATCCTCTAAAGAAGAGAGAGACTTCCTAGCTTTATCCCAGTAAAAGTCTGTCACTGCTTTAATCACCTTTTGTTCCATTTCTAACTCTATAGATGTCTCCTTTAAAATGTCTTTATACTTCTTCGGATTCAAGACTTACAAATTTATAATCTAATAAAACATTACCTTTAGCTTGTACATTAAGAGAGGTTGCTAACTTAATCATCTTTCTACCCTTACCATTCTTCTCAATCATTCCCTTACGCTCAAACTTAATAACCGCATTACGCACAGACTGAGGGGTTTTAAATACCCCCTCGTCTGATGCATAATTACAAAACTCAGTAAGCTCAATCTCTCCGTTAAATGCAAGCATAGTAAGACAATCAAGATCAGCGTTACTAACATTAATCTTCTCCAGATAACAATGGGTGAGAAGCTGATACTTTACAATATCACTCTTCCCCATCTTAACCTTCTTACTAACTTGATTTACAATCATGACCTCTTAAGTGTTCTAGGTTGCTCAGCTTCCTCCTCTTCAGGCTCCTCAGCTAACATGTTAGCTACCATCACCTGAAACTGCAAGCGCTTAGCTCTCTGTTCCTCAATGTCAGTAACCAACGTTTCATACTTTAACTGTACAGTTAAAAACTCTACTTGTTCAGTATAGTACTGAACCAACTTCTCTTTGCGCTCTTTTACCTCTTCAGGTGTAAGCTCTTTATTTTCTTCCATAATTATTAAATTTCCCAATATACAAATACCAACTCATTACAATCACAAGGATCTCTGGGATCCATTGGTCTACCACACCTAATACAAGTGGTGCTGGTTGGTTTATTATCTTCTCTAACTTCTTCATTCTCCATGATATACAAGATTACACTTTATATATTTACCCCCACTAACATTTTATCAACAAGTATCCCCCCGTACATGGGGTTCACTCTAATACCCCCTACCACGTATATGGAGATTATTTTATGGGTGAGGATGTGGAGGTCTATAAGCTATCAACTCCCCTCCTTACTTAGAGTCGGGACTAACCCCCCGCAAAAACTACCATGATGTACTTTTATAAAAAAACAGACAAAGCAATTATTTGCACAACAGGAACATTGGGAACCAAGACCGTGACTTTGCCCAATGGTAAGAAGATTGAGTCACGCATCCAAGTAGCAGACCTTAAATTTGGGGTCATTGCTGTGGGTGATCAAGAGGTGGGTGACATGAAAGTAGGGGATAAACTGCCCTACAAAATCATTGGTGATCCCATCATTGACCAGGATGGGAATCCTACAACTCTGTATTGGTGCACACCTGAATAAGGTGTGTGCCCTTACGGGTTACAGGCATAGGCACTTTCTATACAAGTTCTCAATTGTCCAGAGATTAAATTATGGTGGCTCCATAAGCTTGTTATATAGTTAAATATAGTTTTGTTTAACTTTTGAAAGTCTCAACCCGGGAATTCTTGAGACAATTGTCATTTTGTTTAACTTTTTTCTGACAATTGTAAGGGTGTGAGAGTAAATGACTAACACACTTCACCATAAAACTACATATGTAGCAAAGTGGTAAGAAGTGGGGTTAGGTGGGAACAAGTGGGCCATTATATGGCTAATACATTGATTAACACTCGTTTGAGCGAGTATAAACAGCATTTAGGCTCAAAGCGTCACTATATGAGTGGGTATGGAAACAATAAAAGAAACATTAGATATTAAAGGAGTAACAATTGAGTTAGTTGTTAAGCTTCCTTATGGTAGAATGATAGAGCATTGCATCACTACAGTAGAAGGTAAAGAAAGATGGGGATACATTAGTAACCCTGTTTTATTTGCGCACATCTGCTATCATGGTAAGTTTGCGTTTACGCTAACCCGTAAGGAGTTTGCTGATCATATTAAGGTAGATATGAGTGATGCTCTTAACAGGCTAAGAGAAAAGACTGTCGCTTTCTTAAACAACGGTTATGAGTTAAACGAGGGTACTCGTTGGCATGAAAGAGCTGTTGAAGAAAGAGATAGTCATTTGGCTTTCTTACCTAGAATTTTTGGGGGGGCTTAGGCTCCCTTTACTTTAATGCATCATAACTCACTTCCAAAGGGTGAGCAGTGGTATCTACATACTAATGAACTGGTATGGTGTACTACTGAATGCAGATGGGAGATAAAAACTACAAGGTATGGTATATCCTACTAACACATCTAGAGGACCTTGTAGTTCTTTTATTATACTCTGTGGTATTATACCTACTAGTATTACCGGATTTTTTAATTGAACTAAACTTAAATAGATATAGAAATGGAAAACACTTTTGAACCTACTGTTAGACATAATACTATGTTACGTATTATGGATGATCAAACTAAAGCTGCTATTAAGCAGATTGTTGACACTGTTGGATATTACCGCACTATCCAATATTTAACTACTGAGTGTGGTAAGTCTAATACACAGGCCCGGATTTTGGCTGATATTGGATGTTATATGCTTAACTAACATGAAGAACTTTATAGTCTTCTCTACATTAGGTCAAGTGAAGAACTTTATTAAGCGTAAACTTCCCACTTATTACTCTAATGACGGATGTGGTTGTTGTTATAATGAATCATATCCTTTAATTAGGGGTAAGCGGTTACTTTATGTCCGGGTAAATTCTACACACGGCCACATAACTGCGGAAGTAACTGTCATTGGCAGATACAAAAGATAAAGAGTTATATAAACTCTGCAGAACACTCTACTGGCCATAGGGTGTATTTTTATCCGTGATTGGCCTCACGTCAAGGTACCTAAAGATACCTTTGAAACACAAAGGGTGTTTCTAAAGGGGATTAGTGAACAAACGATCTAATCCCCAATCTTTATTTTAAAATAAAAACAGATATGAATATATATAAAGAGATTCCAAGCTTGGTACTGATAGTATTAGGCTTGTTGGCTGCTTGGGTAGCCTTAACAGTATGTCAGGTAGGTACCGGTGTTCAGTATTTTAGTGCTTTCTTAGCATTGGGTTACTGGTTACTGGCTTTTTTGAGTTGGCCTAATAAAACTAAAGAGATATGACTTTTGAAGAAGCAAGTGACATGTATGCTATGTATAGCATTAGTCCGGAATTAACTTGTCAGTGTGATGAATTTCACATGTGCCAACAATGCCATGAAGACGCTAAGAATGAAAGTGATCTTAATGCATTAGAGAATCAAACTTATGAAGGATAAATATACAACTTGCCCTATTACCGGGTGAGTTGTATATTTGTACTATACTACTATGGCGGAATAGGTAGACGCGCAGGACTTAAAATCCTGTTGTCAGTAATGACAGTGTGGGTTCAATTCCCACTGGTAGTACCAAAAAACAACTTCTTACAGAAGACGGATTAGCACCGTTGAAAGAAACCTTGACTCCTGGGAGTAATTACCCAAGTGAGTAAATGCCTCAAGGTTACTGTGATGGACCCTGCTCTGCCAGTGCGCACTTTAGCAACAGGTGAACAGTAAACTATGTTCAGTAAAATCTAAAAGCATGGTGATCATGCAAGGAGTTGTTTTTTAAGATCAACCCTGTGAATAGTATTCATAGGCCATGTACCATTAAGCATACCGTAAGAACTGCTAAATGGTCATTCTAGTTACTGGGAATACATAACTAGTAACAACCCCCAGTAAGCTTGTCTGATCAACAGAAACTGCTGGGGTTTTTTATAGTCAGGTGGCGGAATGGTAGACGCTAAATGTGAAAATTGGAATTGCGGTGTGGAAGCCGTAGTTCCGCTAACAAAATCACTTTACCATTACAGGTTCAAATCCTGTCCTGACTACAAATAATAAATCTAAATATGACAGTTAAAGAAAATACCTTAAGTGAAATCAACACTGACGAATCTGATTTGAACGAAGTCGAAGGAACAGGTCCTTACTGCTGTAATGTGAGGATGGTATTAGCACCTTCTGAAATAGTTTATGAATGCTTAGAATGTGGTGGTTGGTGTTACAGCAGTTCTTAATAAACATAGTCAGGTGGCGGAATGGTAGACGCTAGAAGTGAATAGATAAGTAAGTGTATTGTCACTTAAACAACTTTACTACTTATCATACAGGTTCAAATCCTGTCCTGACTACAAAGGCTACCCAATAGTGGCCCTAACCAATGAGTGGTTAAAATCTTTTTCATATCTGTATTACGTCAAAGGAGGTTATTGGGCCTCCTTTTTCTTTTAGCAGATATATAATCTTGTAACTAATTAATAAAAACCACATATGAAAAAATTTAATTTTAAACTAGTGTCCTCATTGATAATGACTTCATTAGGAATCACACAAATTTGTACTATGGTATTGCTTATGTTTACTGGTAATGTAAATTATCTGTATGCTGCCGTATCATTATTAGTATCAATGTTCTTTGTTATGGTATTCTTTGACCGTTTTATTGAAGATTAACATGAGCCAGATACTTTCTTACCGTAAAACTGAAGAACCAGGTAAAATCATTCTTCTTGTCAAAGACATAAAGGGTGGTGAACATGAGGTTGGTCCCGTTAATCATATAGATTTAAACTTCTATATGCAAGGTGGACATGTGCAATCAGCATTTCCTTATCTTAGTGTAGATCAGAGAGAGTTAATCATCTCTGGCTATACACAACAGATGTGGGATGATTTAGTGGCCGGAATCGGAGGACTGTAGGTCGTATACTACAGTCCAATGTGTTTTTAAATATTAATATTTGTAACCGGGGGTGTATACGAGCACCCCTTTTTTAATTAAACTACTACAATGAACTCTTTTACATTTAAAAAAGCAAAAAAAGTACAGTGTTTTCATGATGATAACACACAACTTATGCTGGTTATTTATGATAGCTGGCATTGGTCCTATGATTACAGTAAGAAAAAACTAAGTGTTTGGTTTGCTACAACTCCTACAAAATGGACTAAAAACATTCCTGTTCAGGACTTCTCTATTAAAATACAGACTCCTATCTATTTCAAAGATGGTAGACTATCTGTTAAGCGAAAGCCCGTTTATGAAAAACAGAGTGTAGATTGGGATCAAGATAGTGCACACTGTGTATCTTTTAAGATTTCATTCTTTAGTAATTACTTTAATTTATCATTTGATGAATCAGTAGATGCTCTTTATGGTGATGACATTATTGTTATCCTTGAAAGTATGCGCGGATTCTTTACAGAATTTAGAGAGGAACTTAAAAGAATAAAGTCTTTTGATCTAGATACTGTAGATGCTATCTTAACATCTCTGAATTGCAGACTATGTAAGTTTGGTATGAACAACTCTACTCCTGAAAAAGTTAGGGATGAAAGAATTCCAAAAAGATATAGTATCTTGCCGGCAACTCAATCAATATTCAATGAAGAAACTACTGATATTGACCCTCTTCCTTTCTAATACATTGTACTCTCAATCTATTAAGATTAAAGTACATAAATTTGAAAGTGATGAAATCTGTCACCGGTTAACTTGTGATGATACAGCTGCTGTTATTAGTTTAGCAGAAGAAGAGGGTGTAGATAATGCCTTTGTAATGAAAGTATCAGAACAGAAGATGTTAGTTACTATGAAATGTGACGATTGTGAAGTACAGTATGTGCTTTATGATCGTTACATACACATGATTGTTAAATATTACCCAACTAAAACCCTATTTTATGACAAAAACTACAATGTTTACAAACCCAAGACCTGTGATTGAAGGTAAAATCATAGGTAAAGTGTCACAGAATGGCACTATTATTGGTCTTATGGTTAAGACCGGTCAAAGAATTACAATGATGAAGTACTCTGGTTCCGTATAAACTAGAGTGTTTCGTATTTAGATTAGTTATAAGTTGAAAACAATGGGGGTCTATACGGTACCCCCATTTTTAATCTAAAATCCTATGATATTAAAAGTTAATGATGATCTCAGTGTGACTCACACTAAATCGTACAAGAAATTGTTTATTGTTTCTCTATCCCTGAATGTAATATTATTGTTTACATCTATGATGGATCTAAGTACCGAGATTGTCTCGGTAGTTAAAGACACTGTTACAATTGAAAAGACTGTGGAAGATATGAAACTTACTGACTCTGGCTTAACAGCTGAGTTAGTGAAGTATGGCTGTGTATTACCGGCTGTTGCTGTTGCCCAAGCTAAGATAGAATCTAGCATTGGTAAGAGTAACGTTGGTGTAAAAGCCAAGAACATGTTTGGATTAACTTACCATAAGTGTAAGTATGTAGATGGCAAACATGGTGTATATGCAAAGTATAAGTCTTACAGAGACAATGTAAGATGCTACATTGATATACAGAATAAGTATCTACGTAAAATTGATGGTGTCTACGCCAGTGACCCAAACTACCTGAGTGCTCTTAGAGCCGCTAAATAAGCTCGCAATGTGGTAGTTGATTAGAGAATTAGTATATAAGGGCTGGGAGAAATCCTGGCCCTTTTTCTAATGTGGCTACCTTGTAAATATATAAAAAATCATCTATCATGAATAACACAGAAGTTAAACAAGCAACCAAAAGAATTCAAAACCTGCAGAAGTATGGCTTTGACTTAGAAGCTGTCCAGATTATTACTGGGTATGAACAACATGTAGTTGTAAATTTTGCAACACCTATGCACAAAGTAAAGAAACATCCTAAAAAACACTTAACTCATGGACAAAAAGGCTATGTCCGTAAGTGTAAGGATATTGTAGAAGCTAAATCACCAGGATTCTGGCACAGAAAGTCAGAAAAAACTGTTACCAATGTAGAGTATCCTGATAATGTTGTAGCTGTAACTGCTAAACCTGACTTGATTAAGCCGGTTTCTCACACAATTAAAAATATTAAAGCAGACAAACCCGTGAGTTTAGTGATTGGAGAAGAGGGTAGAGCTCTACTTATTGATATTGAAATGTTGCCAAAGGGTATTAAAATTACTTGGCAATAGCCTTATAATAGAAATAACTTATATATAGAGTAGTTAATTAATTTAATTACTCTATATATTTGAATGAGATGTTGTACCAATTAAGGAATGGTAAGGTTATAGAGTTATCTGTAGAGCAGTATCTTGACTGCACTGATGATGACTTGCAATACCTCATGTGCCTTAATGCCGGTGATGTAGTTGAAGACCCGTTCTTTGGTGCATCTATTAGCAGTACAACAATTACAATCCTAGAAGTTGAAGAACTAGAGATAGAGGAGATAGACCCTTCAGAGTTTGAAGCTGATATACTCCCGGAAGATTTACTTCCAGACATGTAAGCCGGTTAATAGCCGGTTTTTTTATGCATTAAACAATTTAAAAAACCCTAAAAAATATTATGAACAAAGTTAAAGTTGTTGCTGATGAGTTCGGCAACGTAATCCGTGTGTCTCAAAACAATCCTGAGTATGGTTTTGTACGTGTTGAACAAGATGCTATTGAAGTATCTAATGGTTGGGTACGTAGGAAAGTAAGATCATCTATTGTACCAGGTCTAGTATCAGACTTAAAAGCAATTGGTTGGGAAGCTAATCAAGAGTTAAGCGGTAAGATTACCGTTAAAGAATCTCTTGAGCCCATCATGGAATCTAATCCTGATTTTGGTGTTAAGCGTGCTGGTCAAGATGGTCCCGTTTGTTTATTTGAAGATCAGGCTATTTACAGACGTACTTATTACACTCTTGACACAGAAGATCAAGATGTATTTATTCAACACACTAATGTTGATGAGATCCGTGAGTCTAATTCTAGCCGTGGAACAACAGCAGTTGCTGTAAAGCCTGCTCCTAAAGCTAAAGTAGAAGTAAAAGAAGAAGAGATTGAAGTTTCTGTAACCTCTGATTCTGACGTAACATTTGATTTCTAATTAATACGGGCTGGGGAAACTCAGCCCTATTATTATGATTAAGTTACAAAAGACTAAGACTTTAGAGACTAAAGACAATAACAATAGTGCTAACTGCATTGCACCAAATGTAATCTACGGATGCTTTGGTGGGTGCGTTAGCACTTACTGTTATATGTCCCGGTACAACGGGAACAGAGTTTATGTAAACACTAACGTAGATGATATCTTTAACTCTGTATTAGAGTGGGAGAAGAACTATGTTAAACAGCCGGATCAACAGGACCCTGTGTATACTATGGTAGACATAGCCTGTAATAGTGATCTAGTACTTATGCAGAAGCATATGCCTGAACCCTTGATTGATTATCTTAAGAGATATGATGACCATCCTAGACTTAACTCTACTATGGCCACTAAATATCCTTCATTACTAACTCTAGACGTTAGTAGTTTTAATAAGAAACCAAGAGTCCGGGTTAGTGTTATGCCTCAAGTATTCTCTGATATACTAGAACCTAAGATGCAAAAGATATCTGATAGAATAAAAGATATTAATAGATTAAAGGATTTAGGATGGGAGGTACACATAAACTACAGTCCAGTTATTTTCTACCCAGGTTGGGAAGAACTCTATGATGATTTATTTAATGAGATAAAACATATTGCCGGTGAGAATAAGTGTGAGGTTATTGCTCTTACTAATCATGCATTACAAATGCAACGGGCAAGTGTTCTAGCTCAAAACCTAATGAAATATAGCTCAGAAATAAAGAATAATGAACAGATTATGCGCTATCCTTTGAGCTACAAAACCAAATGGTTGGATACATTTAAGTACTTGTATACACAATACTTTGATATAGACACTATTAGGTACATCTTCTAATCAACAAACTAAATTACCACATATGAAAAAAGAGAACCGGGTTATGTATAGCGGAAAGCTATCTACATACCAAGCAAACACAAAGAACTTTAATGGTAAGTCTTATCAAGTTTATGACAAAGACCCCTTTAATCCTAATCAGAACTTCTTGTACAAGCGTGCCATATTTGGTATTAGCATGTATACGGAAGAAGAACTCAAAGAAATGTCTGAAGCTAAAAAACTACGGGTTATCAAAGCCCATAGAAAAACTCAGTTTATTCTAAACTCCTGGAAACAAGAGATGATGATTAAATTTAGTAATTGTTTATTGGGACATTTCTTTAAGGATCATCCTTTCTTAAATCCTTTTTGGGAAAATACAGAACCAGATCCTAAATTTGTATGTACGCTATCATTTAAAGACTTAGGTATCAATAAAAAAGATATCATTGACAAATTAATAGATAGTGGTATCTTACCAATTAATTTCTACCAAATCTCATGACAAAATTCCACGGCCTTGACAACAGACAGATTGTATTCTGTTATTTAAACAATCTAATTCAATTAGAGGAACTTGAAGAACTTATTGCGGAAGCACAGATAAGTTCTACTGTACCATTTATGGGTAGTTCTGTAACTCTATCAATGATATTAACAGATGAAAACATACAAAAGCTTAAAGAGCATGATATGTATATTATGTTGAATCAGGTTAATGATATTCTTTACCCTGTGGTAGAGCTTATCAAAGATAGTGATCCGGATCTTTATGAAGAAGTATCAGCTGCCTTTGATATAGGATTAGATGATTTAATATGAAGCAGTGTCAAGACTGTGGAATTACTGTACCTAACTTTTGGAAAAGGATATTAGGTAAAGGCTATTGTAAGAACTGTGCTAATAAGTATAGTAAACCAAAGTCTTTACCTAAAATCTCCAAAAAGAAAGTGGTAGAGAATCAAGAGTATAGTATACTACGTGTAGAGTTTTTAAGTAAACATCCTACATGTCAAGCTAAACTTCCTGGATGTACTGTAATGAGTACAGATGTACATCACCTTTATTCTGGTAAAGATAGAAGTAAATATTATCTAGAATCTAGTACATGGAAAGCAGTATGCAGGATGTGCCACAATTTTATACATGATAAGCTATCATCTGAAGAAGCTATAGAATTAGGACTTAAACTTAAACAGTAATTTGTTTATATAATTTATATGATGTATATTTGTAGTATAAAACTACAAACATGCATCAAGATAATTTTTATGTATACACTCATACTAGAACAGATATAAATCAAATTTTTTATGTAGGTATAGGTAAAACACCACCTATTCATAAAGTATATAAACATAATACTAAGTATTCCAGAGCTTATGAAAAAACTAAAAGAACTACTTTTTGGAAAAACATAGTTAAGAAAACAGAATATAAAGTGGATATAGTTTATGAAAGTTCTAATGAAGAAGAAGTTAAGCTTAAAGAAATAGAACTTATTTCTTTTTATGGTAGAAAATGTTGTGATGATTCAGGTATTTTAGTAAACTTTAGTCTTGGAGGTGATAGAAACGATGGACCTAAAAACTGGGGTATTAAAATTAATCAAATAGATATTAGTACTAAAAAAATTATTAAAGTTTGGGATGAACTAAAAGATATACAAAATGAATTAAATTTTTTAAAAACAAATATTATAAAATGTTGTAGAAAAAAACAAATTACTGCATATGGATATATGTGGGAATATACTAATGATAGATCTTATGATAATATAAGATCTACAACAGCTAGAAAAAAAAATACAAATAGACGGGTTGGTATAGATGTTTTTACAAAAGATGGAATATTATATAAATCATTTACTACCCAAGAAGAAACTTCTAAATATTTTAATATACATAGAGCAACTATACATAAATATTTAAATGATAAGTTTCCTAATAAACATCCTTACTTTATTTTTAAATATAAAAAATGGTAAAAATAACCCAGATGTAGCAAAAGAATATGGCTTTAGTAAAACAAGGATATGAAAACAGAAACAGAACACTTAGAAGATAAATTAAAGATGGCCAATATTATTGGTTATTGTATTGGTGAGTTAAAAGGACATCATGCACATTATGCAGGACCGCAAGCAATAGAAAAAAGCTATTTAGAAGCAGAGAAACAGTATAAAGAATTTTTAGATAACCTAATTAAAAAACCAGATGACATTTGAAGATTTAGAATTTAAACCTATGACTAACCATGATAATGGGATACATGTAAGAGTAGAGTTTCCTAATGGTTATGGTGCTAGTGTTATACAATCCCCATATAGTTATGGTGGATCTAATGGTCTATATGAGTTAGCAGTATTATATGGTGGTCATATATGCTATGATACAGAGATAACTAATGATGTATTAGGCTATCTTAACCAGGCGGATGTAACAGAGTTACTCCAAAGGATAGAGGCACTATGAAGAACCTACCAACAGCAAAGGAATTTCTTAACAGAGATGAGAGTGGAGTCTATAATGAAGTAGACATTACTCAGGCTATGGATGCATATGCTAAACTACATGTACAGAGGATTAAAGACTTCTTAAATTCTGAGATATGTGAGCGTAGAGAGTATACAGCATCTCGTATGTGTGAGGAAGTACTTAAGTTCATACAAGACAGTGAAAAACTAGATAAGTTTTTAGGAGGTGCATATGGAGAAATCTATCAGTCTGATGCACTTGCAAAACTTAAAGAAAGAGTTGGACAACGTAAAGAATTTAAAAAAAGAAAAGAAAATATGGGTAAAATAGACAAAAACAGTAAATTTTATAAGCCTCCTACCCTACAAGAGCGCTTACAAGATATTAAGTATTTCTTCTTGTTCTGGAGAGGTAGAAAGAGAGGTATGATATTCACCCGTAACATTGAATTAGATGATTTCCGTTATATCTTCTTTCCCAAAGGATTTGAGAAGTATGGTTACTTAGGAGTACATCTATGGCATGAAGAAGGTGATTACTTTAATGCTCTTTATCCTTTAGTACTTGCTATGGACCATGACGCTAAGCCTAAATTCTGCCCTAGGTGGTTTCTACGCTTTCTTCACGTGTTTGGTAGTGATAGATCTATTGTAAGAGTACGTAACTGGACCTTGCATAACTTACTTAGAAAGCTAACTAAAGGTATTGCCTTTGTAGATTGGAAGACTAAGTGGCACAGTTATGACCTACGTATCTCTATACATGCTCCTATGCACTTACAAAACTTAGCAGATGACATAGAACAGGGGTTTTACTCTAGAGGTGCACAAGAAGAGTTAGTAGCTAAGATTAAGCAACTAGACCCTAATGCAGGTATTATCTGGGGTAGTGTAGATAGATTAAAAAAACAACTAGAAAAATTAGAAAACAATGACACCGATTAGCAAAGATTCATTACGAGACATATTAGAAGCTAAAATTGAAAGCTTTCCAAAGCCAAAAAAAATAGTAGGATGGTATTGCTTATCTACTAAGATTATGGTAAATACTATTGCATTTGCTACATATAGTAAACCTAACTTTATTAAGAGATTCTTTATGAGAACCTTACTAGACTTTTACTGGGTTAAAGACACAAACAATGACAACCAATAAACAACAAAATGCAGTGGGCTTATTAATAGAACAAGCCCATAAAGAATGGGGTGAATACAAAAGAACTATGACAAAAAATAAACAACAAACGGAAGTTGATGTTGCAGAATTAGCGATGAAACTTTATCCATTCAGTAATTCAGAAAGAAATGCTTTTATAACTGGGTATAATAAAGCCCGTGAAATGTACGAAGACAAAATGGAAGCCGAAACCATCAAACAATGTGCAACACTTTCAACGATAAAGGCAAGTGCTTATGAAGACGGATTTAATGACGGATATATGAAGGCATCGAGAACAACAGGCACAACTGAAAGTGGCATCGCAACAGGTAATAACATTTCCACAACAGGCACAACAACAAACATAACACATTTTTGTGAAGTATTTGAACCCGCATATAAACCATCGCCAAAGGTAGCAACTATAACATGTGTACCTTGTAAAAAATGCGGAAAAAGTTTATGGCAACACGCAAAGTGGACAAACATAATATGACAAACAATAAACAACAAACGGCAGTGGAGTGGTACATTGAAAAACTACTCGATTTAGATTATGAATATGCAAAAGGACTAATAACTTTGGGAGTTTGGAGTGAAAGAAAAAATTCTTTAATTCAACAAGCCAAAGAAATGGAGAAGGAAAGAATTGAAACTGCATACAACAAAGGAACAGTTCATGGAATTGATTATCCTGAAAGTACATTACCAATAACTGGTGAACACTACTACGAACAAACCTACGGAGGAGGT
>Ga0208783_10000017_pt1 | contig 115102 bp, 90 predicted proteins | sample DEB19_08_DNA_2_FD_184529 | JGI IMG/M metagenome (GOLD analysis project Ga0208783, IMG submission 184529) | Aqueous microbial communities from the Delaware River and Bay under freshwater to marine salinity gradient to study organic matter... | ecosystem: Environmental > Aquatic > Marine >... | reverse complement strand
GTCCTTTTTGTTGCTGGGCTCGTCATTGGCGACGCACAAGCGCGAGGCCGCCGTACAACCGGCGATTAAAACCAGAATCGCGGCAATCCGTGTCATGACTTCAAACTCCTTTTTTGGGACAGAACGAAAAAGTTGAGCAGCTCGCAGCCAACAGACTCACCATACCACAGGACGCTATCGCGAGTCTGCTCCAACGCCTGGTTCGCCACCGTCATGGCACGAGATCACGAGTCGTCTCAGGCGAGCGGTCGGCTGTCATTTATGAATCATGATCGACTCAGCCGCGACAATGATTCCGCCATCGACAGTTCGCACCTGGCATTTTCCGACCAGTTCCATCTTGGATGGCCTGGAGACCTGAATCTGCACGCTGTCTGCTATGCATGACTTGTTCTCGTGGGTGATCTTGCAGGCACCGGCGCAGCGAATCGTGAAGCTCGGTTTCTCATCATGTGAGATGACGACCCTCTGGGCCTTAAGGACAGCATCGGTTGCGGTGCGCGATATCTCGACCTGGCCATCGGCGTCGAGACGGACGACGTTGTTGTCGGAATTGCAAACCTCGACAGTGCCCCCAGAGATGGTCACCTTTCCGCCCGCAGCATCTCCGCCCTTAGGCGACACAGTTTCACCATCTACCGCCGAACCGGACGCAACAAACGCAATCAGGATGAGAGCGAGCATGGGGCGACTCCTTTTCATAGCTGGGGAAACATGGCCACAGATACTACGCACGGCCGGGGCTGGCGTCTGCGCTGTTTTCAGCCGTATTGGCGAACGAAAAAGTTGAGCAGCTCGCAGCCAACAGACTTACCATACCGCAGGACGCTATCGCGAGTCTGCTCCAACGCCTGGTTCGGCATTCCTGGTTGGCTAGAAGCAGGCCGCAAGCGCCTCGGGGAGCCGCGGATAGGAGAATGCGAATCCCTCTCGCTCCAGTCGGCTGCTCTTTACGTAGCGACCATAGAGAGCGATTTCTGGATCCGTGCGAAGAAGAAGGGGCGCACCGATCCGCACCATCCATTCGAATGCGGGCAAGGCGAGTGGCACCTTGGGCCACGGCACTGCTTGCCGCAAGCAACGCATGAACTCGGCGTTACTCACCGGATTCGGGCTGCTTGCCACGTAGACACCACTTACGCTTTCGTCGCTAAGGCCGCGTTCGAAGAGCCGATTCATATCCACTTCATGAATCCAACTCATTCCCTGCTTTCCGCTGCCGACGGATCCGCCAAGGCCGCACCGTGCGAGTGGCACGAGTTTGGAGAGGGCACCGCCGCCAGCGCCGCGATTCCGGCCAATGACGAAGCTCGTCCGCAACACCACGCCGCGTTGCTGCGATAATAGAGCTTGCGCAAACTCTTTCTCCCACGCGATCCCGACCGTAGGAGCCAGCCCATAACCTGGGGGACTATCCTCGTCGCACCAAACGCTCGGTGGGTCACCGTAGATGTGCGCGGTGCTCATCTGCACCCACACCGGAGGTGGCGAGGCTACCGATCGACAAGCGATGCCCAACGCTCGGGTGGCCTCGACTCGCGACCGAAGAATCTCGTCGCAATGGTCGGGCGTCTTGACGCAATCGACGGTGCGGCCCACAAGATTGACAAGTCCGGCCGCGCCATCCAGGCATTCAGCCCATTCGCCCGGTGATCGCGCATCCCAAGCCACGTGATGCCAAGGCCCAGCGGGACGCGGCCGATTTCGCGACAAGATAGTGACCTGCCAGTTGGCGGCGGTCAGATGGCAGGCCAATGAGACGCCCAGAAACCCGCTCCCCCCTGCGATCACCACCCGCTTGGACTGCGATGCATTCACGATGAGAGATTCCAGGGCGACGACTACGAGTTAACCGTAGGTCGGGCCGACTCTTAACCGAAGCGGGTCAGCGGTCGACCCGGCTCTGGCTCTGGGCTTCCTGTTGCCGAACTCGTAATTCTCTCGTTCCGGGTAGTGGCGGGGAAATGCGGTGATTCGCCCTTAAGTTATCGTACCAGGCGAGAGCGCAAGTCAAACACGGCCAAGGGGTTTGTGGTTGGGGGAATAGGGAGGCTGTGGTGCTTCTGCTGCGACGGTGCGAGATAAGCCGCCAGAAAAAAGACTGTCGGCTGGGCTCCGAATGAGCGGTCCGCCCCGATTGAGAACATGGGCGTAAATCATGGTCGTGCGGACATCGTTGTGCCCAAGGAGTTCCTGCACCGTTCGAATGTCGTAGCCGGCTTCGAGGAGGTGAGTGGCAAAGGAATGGCGAAGCGTGTGGCAAGACGCATGCTTCGTGATCCCAGCCTGCCGCACTGCGGTGTGGACGGCTCGCTGAACGGTGCTCTCATGAATGTGATGACGGTAATGCCGTTGAAGATCCCGGTCGTGGTAATCCCGGTTGGCGGCGAAGACCCATTGCCAGCCCCAGTCCGTTTCAGACGCAGGAAACTTCGTACTAAGAGCCGACGGCAGAACCACACGACCGCGACCCTGTGCCACCGCATGGCAATGATCGATCCGCCCTCGACGCAGGCGATCAGTCATGATCGACACAAGCACTTCAGGTAAAACTGCGATGCGGTCCTTATCACCTTTCGCCTGCCGAATCACCATCTGACGTCGCTCGATGTCGAGATCCTTCACCCTCAATCGAAGTGCTTCCATCAGACGGAGGCCAGCCCCATACAGCAACATCGCAACCATCCATGTTTCGCCTCGCATCATCGAGAGGAGGCGTTCGACCTCGTCCCGAGTAAGCACCACTGGGAGCCGTTTTGGCTTTTGGGCTCTGACAACCCCTCCAAGCCGATCCAAGGGCTCATGGAGAACCGCCTCGTAGAGAAACAGCAGTGCTGCGAGCGCCTGGTTCTGAGTCGATGAAGCGACGTGTCGATCGACGGCAAGGCTTGTGAGAAAAGCGTCGACGGCCGGTTCTCGAAGTTCTAGCGGGTGTCTTTTCCCATGGAACACAATAAACCGGCGAGCCCATGCCACGTAGGCTCGTTCCGTGCTGCGGGCCAGATGGCGAGCCCTAGTCGCCATGCGAAGGCGGTCAAGAAGTTTCGGTTCCTCGCCATGCCGAGGGACGATATGACGGGTGCACCCAAGGGACGGGTCGGGATGTGGGGCCTCGTGACGCATGAGTTCGTTCGCCTCCAGGGAAAATAATGTACAGATGTACATTATGAGGATAGCGAAACAGTTCGGTGTCAATCAAGCCAGGAGCGATGTCGTTATGATCCGCGCCGGTTGTCGACTACTCGGGTCTACGCTTGTTGAAGTCCTTGTGGTCATTGCGATCATCGCGACGCTGATCGGGCTTGTCCTGCCGGCGATGCAGTCAGCACGTGAGGCCGGTCGCCGAGTTCAGTGCGGTCACCACCTGAAACAGTTTGGTCTTGCGGTCGTTGAAGTACACGACCAGGGCCGTACGTATCCCATGGGTCGAAATGCCACGACGGAGTTTGGGCAGTCGTGGTCTTTTCGGCTGCTGCCACATCTCGAGCAACAGGCAATTCACGATGTGCTCGTGCCGGATGGCCGTGTTGCCATGTGGGACGATCGCAACGCGGGAGCCATGCGGAGGTCGGTGTCCACCTACGCTTGCCCAAGCCACCGCGTTCCCCTTGCCGACCGCGACTTCGATAACAGCGGTCAGCTGCCCATGAAGGCCGGGGTGGCTGCCGCGGGTGACTATGCCGCCAATCCGGGCACCTCGTTGCACTACGCGGCGGGTCCGGGAGGCGTTGTTGACCCGACGCTCGCAGGTCACCGACGGCGTCTCGAAAACGTTCGCTGTGGGCGAACGACACACGCCGCCTCCAGATCCATCGTTGGCACCCGCGATTCATCAGTGGGCCCAGGGTGACACGGCGTTCGTTGCTGCCGACAGTCCCTATACGTGTTTTCGAGATCCAGGCCGCGGACTGGCGGTCTCGCCGGACGATATGAGCCGACGGAAATTCGGCAGCAAGCATCCGGGCGTCACGCAGTTTGTGTTTCTGGACGGCCATGTGGAGCCGATCGAAGGCAGTATCGACGTCACCGTTCTTCGATGGCTGTGCACGATTGGCGACGGCAACGACCCCACTGCTCCGCCTGACAGCCCTGCCGACGGATCGTAGGCCAGTCCCGCGCGGCACACTGAAGCCGCAGCAACAGTCCAGCCCGTGGAAGCGGTTTCGAGCGCGCTCCCGTGCCGCGGGCCATGCACCTCGTTCGTTTTTCCGCTGTTTTTGCGTGGATGCCGCCGACACGACGCGGTACGATGGAGTGGCCGGCAAAAAGCCGGATCCTGTTGGAGCCGCCGGCATGACTGTGCCGCAACCGTCCATGCCGAAGCCGGATCATCTGCGCGACGGCTGGATCACGTTGCCAGACGACCTTCTTCGTCGTCTCAAGGCCTTTCGCGGCCATGTGCGGCGCGTCACGTTGTTGGAAGCCGCCTGCATGGCGCTGTGTGGCGTCGTGGTGGCGTTTTTGGTGATGTTCACCTTCGATCGACTGGGTGAGACTTCCGCCGTGGTCCGCGTCGCGGTGTTTGTGGCCGCGGTGATGGCGTGTCTGACGGTGCCGATCGCCGTTCGACGCTGGGGGATGGGGCTCGCGTCATACGACAAAGTGGCGAGATTGATCGAACGCAGGTTCCCCACCGTTGGCGACGAGCTGCTCGGCATCATCGAGATCGTGCGCACGGGCGCCGCTGGTCAGTCGAAGTCTCGTGCGCTCTGCGAGGCGGCGGTCGCCCAGGTCGCCGAGCGATCCGGGCGGGTTGATTTTCGTGCCGCCACTCCTCCGGCACGACCCGGCCGATGGGCCGCCGCCGCCGCCCTTCCTGTCGCGGTGGCGGTGGCGCTCGCGGTCGTCGTTCCAGAGGCGGCAGCCAATGCCTGGAATCGCCTCGTGATGCCGTTCGCCGCCATCGAACGGTTCACATTTACACGCATGGCGGCCTTGCCGAAACGGGTGGTTCTGCCGCATGGCGAACCGGCGTCGATCGCGGTGAGTCTTCAGGATGACTCGCAGTGGCGTCCGACGGAGGCACGCCTCAGGATCGGCCGTCAGGCGACGGTGCTCGGGCGACTCGACGGCGATGGCTACGCATTCGAGGTGCCGCCCCAGGTTGAGGATGGACCGCTCGTGATCGCCATTGGCGATGCCAGGCAGTCGGTGCGCGTTGCGGCGGTGCATCGCCCGGAACTTGAGGGCCTCGAAGCGGAACTCCACCTCCCCGACTACCTGCAACGGCCGGCCATCGTGCGACAGGACATCCGCGGAGGCGTGCTCGCGCCGGTCAAGGGGACGAAGGTTTCGATCGTGGCCACCGCGAACCGTGAACTGGCGACCGCCAGCGTGGGCGGTGTTGCGTGTCAGCCCGACGGCTCGGTGATCCGCACCGAGCCCGAGGTGGTCGAGGAAGAGCGTCGTATTGTTTTGAGTTGGAAAGACGCCGATGGGCTCGACGCAGCAGCACCGCTCGAACTCACCGTCGCTCCCCGAGCCGACGAGCCGCCCTCGGTGGCGATGCTCGACGTGCCGCAAACCCGCGGCATCCTGCTGGAGAGCGATGTGCTGAAGTTCAAGGTGGCCGCGCGAGACGACTACGGGGTTCGGAGAGTTGGTCTTGAATGGCAGGGGCTCGATGACGGCTACGGAAACGGCCCGGCCGATGCCGCCAGTCTCGAAAAGGGTGGACGCGTGCTTCAGGCCGGCGGAGGTGACGTGGAACTGATCGATGCGTCCGCCACGTTCTGTCCGGAAGCGCTCGGCATCCGACCGCAGTTGATCGCGATCCGCGGGTATGCCGAAGACTACTATCCGGGACGCGCTCGTGCGGTCTCGACACCGCTGGTGCTCTACATACTCGATCGTGGCGAGCATGCGCTCGTGCTGAATGCGAGGCTCCAGCAGTTTCGTCAGCAGGCGAGCGAGGTGCGGGATCGTGAGATGACGCTCCTGGCAACCAACAAGCAGCTCCGACAGCTTCCGGCTGAACAGCTTGGATCACCCGAAACGCGATCGAAGATCGAGTCTCAGGCGGCTGCCGAGGAGGCCAACGCGCGACGCCTTGAGCGGCTCGTCAACGAGGGTGCCGATCTCGTTCGTGAAGCGATCAAGAATCCCGAGTTCGAGGCGGCCATGCTGGAGGAACTCGCCGAAGACATCCAAACCCTCGCCGACATCGCCGAATCACGGATGCCCAGCGTGGCCGATCTGCTGGCTCAGGCTGCGGCGGCGCGGCAAGCGTCGGGGAAGCCACGCGAGGGCGACCCAGGCATGCCAAACGGCCAGTCCGGCAAAGAGCCCACGCCAGGCGAGACGGCGAGCACGCCGCCAGAACCATCGCCTCCCGGGGGTGAGGAGCCGCCGCGTGTTGGAGAGCAGCGATCCGGAAGCGAAGGAACCGCTCCCTCGCCAGGAGAGAAGCCGCCCGAAACCACTGCCGTGCCCCAGGTGGTCGACAAGGAGTCGTCGCAGCAGCCGTCCGGCAATGATGAGCCGGGTGGCAAACCAGGCGGCCCTGGCCGGCTGGGGATGCCTTCGACGCAGGCCGGGGTGGCACCGCCGCAAGGCAAGCAGCCCGACGACGAGCCCTCCACCGAGGAGGCGCTCGACGAGGCGATTGCCACGCAGGAGGAGCTGCTCGCAGAGTTTGCGAAAGTGGCCGACGAACTGGCGGCGGTCATGGCTCGGCTGGAGGGGAGCACGTTCGTTAAACGGCTGAAACTCGCCTCGCGGGAACAAGGCGAGATCGGCAGCCGGATCGCAAGACTGGCGGCCGAGGCGTTTGGTCAGGCCTCCGCGCAGCCGGAGCCGGTCAAGCGGGCGCTTGGTGATGTGCAGGAAGCCTCGGCTCGAGAAACCGAGAAGATGTCGGCGCTGATGGACGATCTCCAGGCCTACTTCGACCGCCGACAGCTGCCGGCCTTTCGCACAGTGCTCGAAGAGATGAAGGATCTCGACACCCTCGGGAGTCTTCGCCAGCTTTCCGACGACCTGGTGAAGGAGGCGGGCATGTCGATCGCGCAGGCCGAGTATTGGTCTGACACGTTCGACCGGCTCGCGGACGACCTCGTGCCGCCTCCGGGCGGCGGGGGGGGCGAGGGTGGCGGGCCGCCCCGTGAGAGCGTGCCTCCGGAGGTGGTGCTCGAGGCGATGAAGATCCTCGAAGACGAGGTGAATCTCAGGGAAGAAACGCGGGTTGCCCAACAGGCCAAGTCGGCCATCGATCCGGCTGACTTTGCAGGGCAGGCCGAGGCACTCGCCGATCGTCAAGACGCGCTGGCTGATCGTGTGGTCGATGTGGTGGAGCGCCTCCTCGAGGAGACCGATGGCGAGAGAACCTTCGGGCCTGAGATCCGATTATTCGAGAAGGTGGAAGAAGTGATGGCCGAAGCGACCGACATTCTTGGTAGCCCAGACACCGGTCCCAAGGCGATTGGCGCCGAGACCGAGGCAATCGAACTGCTCCTTGCCGCTCAGGCTGCGGCTGGCAACTCGGGTGGTGGCGGTGGCGGCGGGGGTGGGGGCACCACCGCCGGTGGCGGCGGAACGGGCATCGCGTCGAGTGCGGCCCTGGCACTCGTTGGGCGCGGCAATCGCACCGGCGGCGGCGCGGGCGGCGAACAGGAGCAGGCCACCGGTGCCAGTGGCCGTGTGCTGCCCGAGGAGTTTCGAGCGGGACTCGACGCCTATTTCAATCGCTTCGAAAAGGAGCGTCGGTGATGGGCCATCAGTGGAACATGATCGGGCTGGTCACGGCGCTGGTCGTCCACCTTGCGATGGTCGCGCATGGTGACGGGCCGCTTGTGCGATATGGCGATCCTGTGCCGCGCGATGTGCGCGAGATGTACGACGCGGGGCTGCGGTATCTCATCAAGACCCAAGACGACAGTGGCGGCTGGAAGGACGGACAGGCCGGCCCTGGTGTGACCGGCATGGCCGTGATGGCGTTGCTGGCATCGGGCGAGGATCCGAATCACGGCCCGTATCGCGTGCCGATCCGCAAGGCGCTTCGGAACATGATCGTTGCCCAGAACGCCGACACGGGATTCCTTGGGTCAGGGCAGGGGCACGACAGCATGTATCAGCATGGCTTCGGCATGCTCGCGCTTTCGGAAGCCTATGGCACCGTCGATGACCGCGCGCTCTGGACGGAGTCGGCCGCCTCCGGCCAGAAGGGGCGTTCGATCGGTCAGGCGCTCGAACTGGCCGTGCGCTGTGCCGTGACAAGCGCCACGAACAATCCGCAGGGAGCCTGGCGGTATTCACCCGACGCCAAGGACGCCGACACCTCCGTGAGCGGCGCGGTGCTGATGGGCCTGCTCGGTGCGAGAAACGCCGGCATTGAAGTGCCAGACGAGACGATCGACAAGGCGATCAAATACTACGTGTCGATGACCGGTCCCAACGGTCAGTTGGGCTACTCGGGCGGTCCCGGTGGTGGAAGTGATGCCGTCACGAGCATCGGCGTGCTGGTGCTCGCGATTGCTCGGCAGAAGGCGCTCCCGCAGTTTGCGACGGCTGCCACGTATCTGAAGGCGCGATCGCTCAGTGATCAGTCTGGCGGCGAAGGGTATCCCACCTACACCCGGTATTATCGGGCACAGGCCTTGTTTCAGGCCGACGTCGAGGTGTGGGAGAAGTGGAACTCCGGGCTCGTGAAGGAGATGAAGACCATGCAGGCGAAGGACGGAAGCTTTGCCGGTTTCGCTGGACGAGGCGGTGGCTTCGGGGGCACGGTCGACACGTCGCTCGCCCTTCTCTCGCTTGCGGTCAACTACAAGTTTTTGCCGGTGTACGAACGATGAAGTGCATGAATGGCTTGCTTCCGATGGTGTGCGTGATGGCATGGGTGGCGGCCTCGGCCTCCCTCGTGCCACGCAACGCGGCCGGTGAGTTGTCGTTCGTCGACGTGGTCGTGATCGAGGATGGGCTCGAGGAAGAGCCTCAGCAAGTGGTCGAGGGGCCGGTGGAGGTCGCAGTCGAGGCGGTGGAGGTGCTCGAACCGCTCCCGGCCCAACAGGCGCCCGTGCTGCCCGGCGGGGGGCTGCTTGGATTTGGCGTGCGAGCCGTCCTCAATGCCATCGCGCCGCCGCAGGTGGCGCCGCCGCCTGTCGACGAAGCCGACGACGGTGAGATGCCGAAGGATCCTCAGCAGGCGCAGTTGTGGCAGCAGCGGAAACAGATCCGCGCCCAGGCGAGGCATCTCGAGCAGCTGTTTCAGCCGGTGCTTCGAACCGAGCTCGAGATGATTCGCCAGGCATGTCCTGGCCTGCCGCCCGAGGTGCGTCGCGACGTTTTTGCCGCCGGTCGTGCCGCCGTGACGAAGACTGCGCTCGAGTATGCCACCCGGCAGATGCTCGGCGGCCGGCCGGAACGGCCGTTCGATGCCCACCGGACCATTCAGGAATCGCTCGCCACGGCGATCGAGCCGCATGTCGCGGCCGGCGTGTTTTCGGCCTATCAGCGGGAGCAGGCGAGGCGGCTTTCCAGGCGTGCCGAGGCGGCCCGTGTGGCGATCGTGGCGAAGCTCGACCGTCGACTCGAACTCTCCAGCGATCAGCGGAGCGCGATCGAGCAGGACCTGGCCGATCACTGGAGCGATGAATGGCTCCGTGAGCTCGACGACAACGGCATGATCATCAACAACGAGCGGCCGGCTCCCGACTACGCCAACGCCTGCATCGAACACCACCTGAGCGACGGCCAGCGTCGCGAATGGGACCGGTGGCGCAAGGCTGCCGGGGTGGCGGTCGTGGGGATGCACGTCGGATGGAACTTCGACGGCCAAGGGCTCCATCAGGAGGATCCATGGTGGACCAGGTGATCCGAACGGTCGTGATTCCGCTGTGGGTTGCCGCAACCATCGTGGTGGGGTTCGGCGTCTGGGCGGAGGACGACCACGTTATCGAGCCGGCCGAGGCCGTGTCGCCGCAGTCCGAACAGCAGCCCGCCATCGATCTTGGAGCAAACTTCGATGCGAATCTCTTCGAGCAACAGGGCAATGGCTGGGTGCTTCGAAATCAGGTCAACGTTCGCCTTCAACGGCAGGTGTTTCTCGGCAACGGTCGGATGATCATCCAGGGTGGCATCGCCGGCGCTGCGCCCGCCCTCGCCGAGCAGCCGCCAGAGTCACAGAGTGCCGCCAGGGCGCGGTCGATCGCCGAGAAGCGAATGGCCCGCGTTGCGGAATCCTGCGACATCGATGACCGACAGCGGCGGGTGCTGGAGTTTGCGATCGAGTCGGACATTCGTCGATTTGTGGCCGACATCGAAGCCGTTCGCGCGACGTATGTGGGGGTCACGGTGAACCTCAACGATCCCGAGGGGCAGAAGCGATGGCACCAGTTTCAGCAGGATGTGCAACGGTGCCGGCAGGCCCTTCGAGGGCTCTTTGCCTCGGGCTCGCTCTTTGCGGCGGTGCTGCCCACCACCCTCGATCCCGCACAGATCGCCAGCATGGAGGCGGAAACACGGTCGCGACGGTCGTTTCGGTGGAGGGCCATGGTGGTATCGACGCTCGCCAAGATGGACGACATGCTCGGCCTGTCACAGGATCAGCACGACGTCATCGAGCGGGCGCTCATCGACCACGAGCCGGCCCTTCGGCTCGACGAGCTGGCGCCGGAGCAGAACAACGCCCACCTTCAGACCAACCTGATCTACATGGTGCTGTCGGGATGTGACCAGGCTCGGTTCAAGGAGGTGGTCAGCGATCGGCAGTGGCGGACGCTCGCCGTGCTGATGAACCAGGGCAAGTCGATGCGATCCTGGATCGAGCAGCAGGGCATTCTTGAAACGCCCTGACAGGCCCGAGGTTTTCAGCCGCCGGGCGTGGGAAGAAGTTCCACCGCTGGTGCCGAGGAGCCGCCCGGAGCCGATGGCAGGCTGGCTGGCACCGGTTCCGCACGAGTGGCCGGATCGCGGGGAGGAAGCTGAGTGGCCGGGGCATCGGCTCCAAGTTCGGCGAAGTTTTGCGAGATGGCACCCCGGCTGAACACGCCCGGGCGGGAGTGACGGTAGTCGAGGTAGAGGCTCGCATCCCGCTGCCGCGCCCGTCGGTGGGCGTCGAAGTAGGCCTTGCCGGGCCATGGGCCTTCGGCCAGGAAGATCCCGTTGTATTCGAGCAGCGAGCCCTTCCGGAAATGCAACTGGGAGATGGATCGGCTGTAGTCGACGATCGAGCGGTAGTAGGCGCTTTCCGCGTCGGCACGCCGACGCTGGGCATCGAGAAGCTGGTCGAAGGTGACGGTGTTGGCTTCATAGGCAGCCTGCACGGCTTCCACCTGTCGCTCAGCGGCGACGCGACGGTTGAAGTTCGTTTGGGCGAGGGCGAAGTTGGCATCGACGCTCCGCACCGCCTCGACGAGGGCATGCGAGGCCTCGAGTTCTTCGTCCTGAAGTCGCGCCCGTTCCCGTGCCAGCTGGAGCTGATGATGCCGGACGGTGGCCAGTTCGCGGCGGAAGCCGAGCGGCATCAGGAACTGGGCTCCGGCCTGCCACTCCTGGAACTGACCCGAGAAGAGCGTGGAGTAGGCGTCGGTTCCCCCGAGCGGATCGAGACCATTCGCTTCATACGGGCGGTAGTCCTGGTTTACGAGTTCCTGGCCCATGCCGAGAAACCGCCAGCGGCCCACCATGTCGAGCCGTGGCAGGATCAGGTTCTTGGCGGCCGTGAGTTCGAGCTCCCGCTGCTTGACGACCCACTTCTGCTTGCGGAGTTCGGCCGAGCGGGAGAGGGCCTCGACGAGCGACTGCTGCCAGTCAAAGGTGATGCGGGCCGTGGTTGGCTCGTCGGAGGGGCGGATGAGCCGGCCATCGCTCGCCGAGATGCCCATCATGTAGCGGAGGCGGTTTTCACAGCGGTAGACGTCGGTGAGGGCCTGCTCCACTTCGCTGCGGAAGAAGAAGTACTGCTCGCGGGCCTGGGCCTCCTTGTCGGCCTCGCCACCCCGTGACTGTTCGACATAGAGGGCATGCACCTTCCGCCACGCCTCGAGGGCGCTGTCGCGGCCGGCCTTCCGGGCCTCAAGGTTGCGGAAGGCGAAATAGAGCTCCCAATACGACTGCTCCGTGTCGCTCACGAGATTGCGGACCCCCGCCTCGAACTCCGCGAGGGAAATGTCGGCATTCACGCGGGCCAGCAGCACGCCTCGAAACACGGGGCGGCCGTAAAGGTTTTCAAAGGAGTCTGGTCCGGCGATGCGGTTGTAGGTGACGCCGGCACCCTGGAGCAGCGGCTGGTTGAACGTGAAGTCGTAGTTCGTCGTCCAAGTCGAGGGAACGCCCTGCTGCCTGATCGGCGAGTTGTTGTTGTCGTAGAGCGTCGAGTTGGAGAATCCAAACGTGGCACCAGTGGCCGTCTTCTTCTGGATGCCGGTCGTCCAGTTGCCGGTGTCGCCGAGGAGCTGCTGCTGGAAGATCTGGGTACCGATGCCGCCGACGTTCTGAGGACGGTTTTGGCGTTCCCAGGTGAGCGAACTTGACAGCTGGGCATCAAAGAGCGCCAGGGCGCTCTCGACGCCGCGGAAGGGATCTGTTTCGGCGATCGCCGGGTCGTAGATGCTCGGTGTGGCGTTGGGGTTGGTGAGGAGCGACACCGGCGGCTCGCCCGTCTGCGGCCTCGGTCCACCGAAGCTGCCGAAGCGGCCTCCGAGGTTGCGGAGCACCTTCCCGTTTTCGAGCGCGGTGCGGATGGCTTCTTCGAGCGAGAGCTCCCAGATGTTGTCGAAGTTGGGATTCGCCAGTGTGAGCGGTTCGACCGTGCCTGCCGCCTCGGCGAGAGGCTCCTGTTCGCCGTCTGGGTATTCGAGCTTCTGGATTTCACCCACGTAGTGGGAAAGGTCGCCATCCTCGAAGAAGTAGAACGGCTGCCGCGGCGCGCATCCGCCGGCCACGAGCGTGAGGCTCGTGATGGCCACCCAGAGCTGTCGGAGGATTCGCGGCACGGCGGGGCCGCCGGCTGAGCCGGCGTCTCGTGGAGTCAAACTGCCGCCGCTGCGCCGAGGGGGCTCAGCTGCCGGTGAAGGCAGCATCGTCCCGGCACGTCGCCCCCCGACTCCGTGCCCGCACCGCGTACGCCAAGGCGCAGCGGCAGCACGTCTTCTATCGGCCACCCAGCCCTCAAACTTCCACGAATCGTTACAGACGGACCGACGCCACGAGGGTCTGGGATGTTTGGGAGGTCATGCCGTCACCGGTTTGGCCAGCCGCCGGTGATGCGGGCCTTTTCGGATTCTCCATCTTTCCAGAGGAAGCGGGCCGCGCATCCCGGAAACTGTGCCACCACCTCCATCCCGGCCTCAGGGCCGAGGACACTCGCCGCCGTCGCCAAGGCATCGGCCGTCGCGCCATCCGGTGCGATCACCGTGACGGCCGCGGGCCCAGCCACGCCGAGGCCGGTACGGGGATCGACGATGTGGCTGTATCGTTTGCCGTCGATCTCCACCGCCTGATTGGCGTCCCCGGACGTGGTGATGGCGGCATGCGTCAGCATGATCGTTTCGTGCCGTTTCCCACCGTTCGGCCCAAGGCCGGCAATCCGGATCCTCCACCCGGCGGCATGAGGAGGCGCTCCCGACACCACGATGTCACCGGAGGCATCGACCATGGCGGATGGGATGCCCAGTCCTTCCAGCGTCGCGAGCACCCGGTCGGCGGCATAGCCCATGCCGATGCCACCGAGATCGAGCCGCATGCCCGGTTTTGTGAGCTGGGCCGTGCGGCGGTCAGGGTCGAGCATGATTCCGTCGCCTCCGACAGCGGCCATGGCTCGTTTGAGCTTGTCGGGCCTCGGAAGATGCCCCGACCGACGCGACTGCCTCCAGAGGGTCGTCAACGGTCCCACCGTGATGTCAAACGCCCCATGGGATTGACGACAGATCTCCTTCGATCGAACCAGCACATGCCACAGGTCGTCGCCCAAAGGCACGGGGGTTTGAGCCGATGACGAAGCGGAAAGCCGGCTCAGTTCACTCCCGGGGTCGTAATCGGAAAGAATGCGTTCGAGACGGACCGCCTCGTCGAAACCGGCGTCGATGGCCTGCCGTCCTGCTGGAGCAGTCGGCGCGTGCACCGTGAGCGTCCATTCAACGCCCATGAGCGGACGGGTCTCGCTGACACGCACGGCATCCGCCGCGCCGGCTCGGTGGACGGACCCGAACCAGCAGGACAAGACCAGTGTCACCACGACGGCCACGCGATACACTACGGGTGCCATGACTGCTCCATCTTCATTGCCCGCCGTTGCCATCACGTTTGAGTGCACGCCGCTTCGGAGCGTGCCGAGGTTCGACATCCCGATCGACGCCTCGCCCGTCTATCGGGCGAGAATGGCCAGGATGCAGAAGGCCGTGGCGAGCCACGGCACCCGCAACAGCTATTACCTTACCGAGGGACGGTGCACGTTTCGCTTCACCAACGACCCAGACATCGGATGGGTTCGGTTCACGTTCGAGGGCACGGTGCTCACCGACGACCCCGATGCCCGCACGATCGGGAGCGATCTGGAGGTGGCGATCGACCAGGAAACCTGCGACTGGCTCACCCAGCCGGCGGTGGAATGGCTCCGCGGCGCCGTGAAGCAGGCCGTCGAGGTCGAGTTTGACCGGTACATCGCGGCCGGTGACTTGTTGCGTGCGTTGGAACGGCTCGCCCGTGAGCAGGCGGCCAGCGATGCCGCCGGCGGATACCTCGGCATGAATCTGTAGACCACGCGGCTTGCGTGTGGTTCGGTTCAGCGGTCGCTCTCGAGTCGCGGCTTGATCTCGAGCAGCACGCTCTCGGTATCGCCACCACGGATGGGCCATGAGGCGATGCGTCGGATCGTCATGCGTCGAGTGAGGCCACGCATCCGGGCATCGTCGCGCTCCTCCTCCCATTTTGGCCCTTTCACGACGAGCATCCGGCCGAAGGAGTCGCCGAGCGGTTCGAACCAGCCGAGCAGTTTGGCAAGCGGGGCGACGGCCCGCACGACCAGCGTGTCGAAGCGTCCGGCGCCGGCGGGCCGCGCTGCCACGATCGCCTGGGCCGCTCCGGCATGGACCGGCACGGTGAGGTTCGACTCCCGCACGATCGCCTCGACCGCGCGGGCCTTCTTGGCGACGCTGTCGGAAAGCTCCACCCGAAGATCGGGGCGCAGGATGGCGAGAAGCACCCCTGGAACACCACCGCCAGTGCCCACGTCGAGCACCCGCTCGCCACGAGCCAGGTGGGGTGCAATGGCGGCCGCATCGCCGACATCGCGGGAGACGAACCGCTCGACGTCGGTGTGGCGGGTGAGGTTGAGCCGCTCGTTCCACGACCAGAGGCTGGCCGCATACGCGGCCAGCCTCGGCGTGGCTTCCGGAGCGATGACAAGCCCAAGGCGATCGCACTCCGCCGCGATCGCCCGTGTCAGGTCGTCGCTCACTTGATGAACAGCATCTCGCGGTAGGTCGGCAGGGGCCACAGATCGTCGGGGAGAATGACTTCCATCTGATCAGCCGTTTCCCGCAGCGCCGACATCGCCGGGATGACGTCGTCGTAGAAGTGCTTGACTTCCGCCCGCAGATCACCACCACCGTGGTGGCCAAGCGCCTTCTCCAGCGCCTCGATCCGACCCTCGAACTCGCCGACGAGCGTGGTGAGCTTGTCGAGCGTGCCCATGTGAGGCTTTTGGCCGAGCGTCTGAAGCTTCGTGGCGATATCGACGAGTTCCCCCTGATACCGGTAGCCGGCCGGGAGGATCAGCGTTTTGGCCATCTGGAGGGCTGCCTGGGCTTCGGTGTTGATGTCCTTGCAGTACCGCTCCATGTAGATCTCATAACGGCTCTGCATTTCCCGCTTTGACAGCACGCCATACTTCTCGAACATCTCGAGGTTCTTCGGGGCGACGAGCTGGTCGAGCGCCTCGGGGGTTGCCCGGTTGTTCGGAAGGCCTCGCTTGCCGGCCTCTTCGTGCCACTCCTGCGAGTAGCCGTTGCCGTTGAAGATCACCGCCTTGTGCTGGGCGATGATCTTCTGGAGCAGCTTCTCGACCGCTCCGGCGAGCTTCGCCTGATCGCCGCCGGTGGCCTTCTCGAGCTCCGTGGCGATGAAATCGAGGCTCTCCGCCATGATCGTGTTGAGGGCCACGAGTGGACCCGCGATCGATTGGCTTGAACCCACCGCACGGAACTCGAACTTGTTGCCCGTGAAGGCAAACGGGCTCGTGCGATTCCGGTCGCCGGCATGCTTCGGGATCGGCGGCAGAGTGTCGACGCCGACGGTCAGCGTGCCCGACGACTTCGAACTCGTCGCCTTCCCCTTCTCGATCTGCTCGAACACGTCGGCGAGCTGCTCGCCGAGGAAGATCGAAATGATCGCCGGAGGCGCCTCGTTGGCACCGAGACGGTGGTCGTTGCCGCTCGACGCGACGACGGCCCGCAGCAGGTCGCCATGGAGGTGCACCGCTCGGATGACGGCCGCGCAGAACACGAGGAACTGCATGTTCGCGTGGGGCGTTTCACCCGGTTCGAGCAGATTGCCGAGCTTGCAGCCGAGAGACCAGTTGACGTGCTTGCCGGAGCCGTTGATGCCGGCGAAGGGCTTCTCGTGCAGCAGGCAGGCCATGCCATGCTTCTGCGCGACGCGGGTGAGCGTCTGCATGATCGCCTGCTGATGGTCGGTGGCGATGTTGGCGTTTTCGTAGATCGGGGCGATCTCATACTGGCTCGGGGCCACCTCGTTGTGTCGCGTCTTCACCGGCACGCCGAGTTTGTAGAGCTCACGCTCCGAGTCCATCATGAAGGCGAGCACCCGCTCAGGGATCGCGCCGAAGTACTGGTCTTCAAACTCCTGCCCCTTTGGCGACTTGGCGCCGAAGAGCGTGCGACCGCTCATCGTGAGGTCGGGACGGGCGAAGAAGAAGTTGCGGTCGATCAGGAAGTACTCCTGCTCGGGGCCGGCAGAGGCCGACACCTGGCCGACATCCTTATGGCCGAAGAGGGCAAGCACCCGGCGGGCCTGCTTGTCGACGGCCTGCATGCTTCGAAGCAGCGGGGTCTTCTTGTCGAGCGCCTCGCCCGTCCACGAGCAGAACGCCGTGGGGATGCAGAGGAAGGTGCCGTTGGGGTTGTCGAGGATGTAGGCCGGGCTGGTGGGATCCCACGCGGTGTAGCCACGAGCCTCGAACGTCGCACGGAGGCCGCCCGAAGGGAAACTCGAGGCGTCTGGTTCGCCCTGGATGAGTTCGTTGCCGGAAAACTCGGCGATGGCGTCACCGTTACCGGTGGGCGTGAGGAAACTGTCGTGCTTCTCGGCGGTGAGGCCGGTAAGGGGATAGAAGACATGGGCGTAGTGCGTGGCACCCTTTTCGATCGCCCAGTCCTTCATGGCCAGCGCCACCGCGTCGGCGATGCTCGGATCGATCGGCTTGCCCTGCTTGATGGTCGCCTGGAGCGCCTTGTAGACACTTTTCGGGAGCCGGTCCTTCATGACCGAATCGGAAAAGACATTCGCGCCGAAGATCTCACTGGTGGGAGTTTCGCGGAAGTTCCAGGAGTGTCCGGCGGACTGATAGTTGTTGATGGCGGCGATGGCGCTTGCACGGGCGTTCGTCATGAGAAGGGTGTTCCTATGGAAGGGGAATGAGGGCAGGGCATCTTCCGGCTGCGTGTCTGGCAGAGCCGGCCAACGTACGAACCGAACCACACGTGTCCGCTCACACGTGTGGCCTCAGGATCATGGGCGGTCCGTCGCAGCCAGAAGAAGAAATCAGCGTCGGACCTCTGAAACGAGACTCAAAAAGCGTAGCCGTGGTCCCGGGGCAGTTCAAGCGGCCCCACGCCCCTTGCTACCGGGAGGCGGTGGCCCGGGCCTGGGGGCGAGTCGCCGGCCGAACGACCGACCGGCGGGCGACGTCGAGGGCGGCCGACAGGGCGGTGTCGGATCCCTGCTGGGCCATCGTTCCGTCGGACGAGGGGCGGGCGACGGCATGGACCTGGACGTCGGGTTCGACACCCACGCCGCTGTAGGGGTGGCCGTTTGGCGAGAAGAACTTGGCCGTCGTCAACCGGATGCCCACGCCGGCGGCATCGATCGGGAAGATGCCCTGGATCGATCCCTTTCCGTAGCTTCGTGAGCCAACGATCGTGCCACGGCGATGGTCGCGGATTGCACCGGCGAAGATCTCGCTCGAACTCGCGGAGTCGCCGTCGATCAGCACCACGAGCGGCATCCGCCACGTGCCGGGCCGGCCGGCGGAGTAGTTGAAATCCTCGTCGGGGCTGCGGCCACGCGTTGCCACCACGAGGCCACGTTCCAGAAACAGGTCGGCCACATCGACGGCGGCCGAGAGCAGCCCGCCCGGATTCCCACGGAGATCGATCACCAGGGATCGCATGCCGGAGGCATCGAGCCGACGAAGGTTCGACTCGAGGTCGGCGGCGGTGGTTTTCTGAAACGAGGTGAGCTTCAGATAGGCCACGCCCGCAGTGGGATCGATCATCCGGACGTCTTCGATGCTTGGCACGTCGACATGCTCGCGACGCACACTGATCGCGCGGGCCGGGGCGGGTGCCCGCAGGATGGCGAGTGTCACGAGGGAGCCTTCAGGGCCCTGCAGGAGATGGGCCGCTTCATCGACACCCATGCCGGCGATGGAGCGTCCACCGACCCCCACCAGGTGATCACCGGCGCGGATGCCAGCCCGTTGGGCCGGGCTTCCTGGAATCACGTGCACCACGAGCAGGCCATCGGCCGCCGACTTGAGTTCCACCCCGAGGCCCACGAAGTTGCCCTCGATCTGCGAGTAGAGATCGTCGAGTTGGCCGGTCGTGAGAAAGGCCGAGTATTCGTCGAGGCCACCGACGGCCGCGGCCGTCATCTCCATCAGCGCGACTGACGGCGGAATCCCGAGGATCGAATGGGCGGCACGGGAGACCCAGGCGGCCAGTGTTTCGGCGTCGGCGGCCGTGGCCACGTCCCGGCTCGCCACGATCTGACCGACCTGCTCACGGTAGAGCTTTCGTCGCTCCGGAGTGGCTTGGCGGGCATGTGTGGCGGCGAAGGCCGGCTCGTCGATGGCGACGTCGATGGCACGCACGCCACGGTTCACGAGGCGCGTGAAATCGGGCGACTCGACATGGTGGCTTCCGATGCGGGAAAGCACCTCGCCGTAGGCCCGTCGGGCGTCGGTTTCGCTCAGGGACGCGAGCTGTCCGCGATACGCCGGCTCGGTGTGCCGCCGGGCGATGTCGCAATGGAGTTTGGCGAGATCGTATTGATGCCGAAGCGACGGGGCGAGCGTCCCCTTGCGGGCGGCCGTCTCGCAGATGCCAACGACGTCCGCCCAGCGTCCTTCGTCGGCGAGGGCGGTGGTCCGCGCCGCGAGATCATCGAGGTGCGAGGAAACCGCCGTGACGGCGACAGGGGGCTCGGGCGCGGGACCCCACGACCCGACATCGGCTGCGAAGGCACTGCCCCAGCCCATGACCGCCTGAGCGATCCACGCGCCGGCCAGCAAGAGCCGGAGGAGGCCGCGCGACGTCGGGGGGCAGGACACTGGCACGAGGACTTCCGTTCGCAGAGGTCCGCGGGGGGCGCGGCTGCCTGCGGTCGCTCCATCTGACCGCCCGCGATTATGGAACACGTTCAGGGGCCGGGCAAAAAAACCCGCCCGCTTCATCCAAAAAATCGCATGTCGAGGCAGGAGAACCCGCCCGATCGTCACGGTCAGATCGGCCGGCCGATCTGACACGTGGTTCTTGTCAGCATCACCGGCACGACCCGACCGACGTCCGCAGGATCAGTCGTCGTGGGCCTTGAGCGAGTCGGCGCCGAAGGGACGAGGCAGGAAGTCGGCGAGTCGAAACACACCGCGACCGTCGATCACGATCGCCGTGTCGGCTGTTCCAAACTCGGCGATCACCTGGAGGCAGGCGCCGCATGGCGCGATCTTGGCGATCAGGGTTCCCGACGAATCGGTGCAGGTCAGGGCGATTCGAACGAGCCTTCGACCGCCCCCCGCCACTCCGGAAAAAATTGCCGATCGTTCTCCGCAGATGGTGAGACCGTAGGAGCCGTTCTCGACGTTGGCTCCCCGAAAGATGGTGTCGCCCGTCTCGGCGAACACCGCGGCCGATCCCACCCTCCAGCCTGAATAGGGTGAGTGGGCGTGGGCTCCAACGGCCCGGGCGGCGGCAAGAAGGGTGTCGTCGGAAGGGATCGTCGATGAGGACGACATGAGGAACCTCGTGATCTCGAGATGGCGAAGGAAAGAAGCCGAAACGAAAGTCTACCGTCCCGTTCCGGGAATCCGCCTTCGACACCGGCCGCACCGGCCGTATGATCATGCGGTGTGGTCGGGCAGGGAAAATCGGAGAAAGTGCCGCATGTCGCGAGTTCAGGTCTCATCTCATCCTCTCGTCGCGCACCATGTCGCGGTGCTCCGAGATCCGGTGACGCGTCCTCCGGAGTTCCGCCGGGCCGTCGGGCAGATCACCCGGCTCCTCGCGGTTGAGGCCACGGTGGGCGTGCCGACCAAGGATGTGCGCGTCCCCACCCCGCTTGGCGAAGCACGCGGGCGACGCATCGCCGAGCGAATCGCGATCGTGCCGATCCTCCGTGCCGGGCTCGGCATGGCGGAGGGACTGCTCGAACTGATTCCCGATGCCGAGGTCTGGCACATCGGGCTCTATCGAGACGAGGCGACGCTCCGTCCACAGGAGTACTACAACAAACTTCCCGCCAACTGTGGTGCGAGCATGGCCATCGTGGTCGATCCGATGCTCGCCACCGGTGGTTCGGCCATCCGAACGTGCGAGATCCTCCACGCCGCCGGCATCCCACGGATCATCTTTCTCGCGCTGATCGCGGCGCCCGAAGGGGTCGAGCGACTCTCCGAGGCGATGCCCGACGTGGCGATCCATGTGGCAGCCCTCGACGACGGACTCAACAGCGTGGGATTCATCGTTCCTGGCCTTGGTGATGCTGGGGACCGACAGTTTGGAACGTCGGCCGGGCACTGAACCTTCGGAGGCGAGCGGATGCGAGCCGTCGATCTGATCCGAAAGAAGCGAGACGGGGGCGAACTCTCGTGCGACGAGATCTGGTTTCTCGTCGGCGGGATCGCCTCGGGAGAAGTGCCCAACTACCAGTGGTCTGCCCTCACCATGGCGATCCTCTGGCGGGGCATGACCCCGCACGAAACGGCCGCCCTCGTCGAGGCGATGCTGCATTCGGGCACGGTGCTCGACCTGTCGGATATCCCTGGGCCGAAGGTCGACAAGCACTCCACGGGGGGCGTGGGCGACAAGACCAGCCTGATTCTCGCCCCGATTGCAGCCGCCTGTGGCGTGACCGTGCCCATGGTCTCCGGCCGCGGCCTCGGGCATACCGGCGGCACGCTCGACAAACTGGAGAGCATCCCCGGGTTTCGCGTCGACCTCGACCTGGCGTCGTATCGCCGCGTGGCCCGGGAGTGCGGGATGGTGCTGATCGGCCAGACCGCCGAGATCGCGCCGGCCGATCGCGTGCTGTATGCCCTTCGTGATGCCACCGCGACGGTTGAAAGCATCCCCCTGATCACGGCGTCGATCCTCTCGAAAAAACTGGCCGAGGGGATCGATGCCCTCGTCCTCGATGTGAAGACGGGCGACGGCGCCTTCATGGCGAAGCGGGAAGACGCGAGGGCGCTTGCCGAGAGCATGACTCGCATCGGCCGCGAACTCGGCAAACCGGTGCAGGCGCTGATCACCAGCATGGATGCGCCGCTGGGCCGGGCGGTGGGCAATGCACTCGAAGTGTGGGAGTCGATCGAGTGCCTCAAGGGAAACGGCCCCGCCGACCTGATGGAGGTTTCGCTCGAACTCGCCGCGGAGATGCTTCTGCTCGGTGGCGTGGCCGAGGATCACGAGGCGGCGCTCGAGGCGTGCCGTCGTTCGATCGACGACGGATCGGCGCTCGAGCGATTCCGGCGGGTGGTGGCGGCCCAGGGGGGCGACCCGCGGGTCTGCGACGATCCCCGTGGCGTGCTTCCGAAGGCCGCCCAGGTGGAGCCCTTCCGGGCCGCGGGATCGGGGTTCATCGAATCGATCAAGGCGTGGCCCGTCGGCCAGGCATCGATGCTGCTTGGTGCCGGGCGGGCGAGGGTTGATTCCGCGATCGATCCGGCCGCGGGCATCGTGTTTGCGAAGACCGTTGGCGACGAGGTTCGCGAAGGAGACGTGATTGCTGAAATCCACGTGAATCCTTCCCATGCGGCCTCGCTCCCCGAAACGCAGCGAATGCTGGCGGCGGCCACCACCATCGCCGACAGCCCGCCGGCGACCCGCTCGCTCATTCTTGAACGGCTCTGATCACCTTGTTGCCAGGAGGCACGACGATGGACGATCTCGACCGCTACCGTGGGTTGTTGGGCGTGGCCGCGATCCTGGGGGCCGGCTGGTTCTTCTCGGAGAACCGTCGAGCGATCTCGCCGCGCATGGTGCTCGGCGGCCTGGCGATGCAGGTGGTCTTTGGATTCGTGCTCCTGCGGTCGCAGCTCGGGCAGTCGGCGCTCGAGCACGCCGCGAAGTGGGTCGATACCGTGCTGGCCTGCTCCGAGTCGGGAGCCCGGTTCGTCTTCGGCGACAAGCTCGTCGATCCCGCAGGGCCCACCGGCTTCGTCTTTGCCTTTCGCGTGCTGCCGACGATCGTGTTCGTGGCGGCGCTGTTCGCCGTGCTGTACCACCTCGGCATCATGCAGCTGGTGGTGCGGGCGTTTGCCTGGGTGACCTCGAAGATCCTCGGTTCGAGCGGCGCCGAAACCCTCAATGCCGCCGCCTCGATCTTCCTCGGTCAGACCGAGGCACCCCTCGTGATTCGCCCCTACCTGCCACGGCTCACACGTTCCGAGCTCGCGGTGGTGATGGTGAGCGGCATGGGCCTCGTCTCGGGCGGGATTCTCGGGGCGTATGCGGCGGCAGGGTGCGACCTCCGCGACCTGCTCACGGCCATCCTGATGAGTTTTCCGGCAACGATCTATCTCACCAAGATGTTCGTTCCCGAGATGGGTGACCCCGAAACGCTCGGGACACTCAAGGTGGCCGACGACCGTCTCGATTCGAATGTGCTCGACGCGGCGGCCAGAGGCACCCGCGAGGGACTCATGCTCGCGGTGAATGTCGGTGCCATCCTGATCTCCTTCATCGCGATGGTGTCGCTCGTCAACCTCCTCCTCGCCTGGCTCGGCGGCCTCGGAGGCTGGCCCGAACTCTCGCTCCAGCGGCTGCTGTCGCTCGTGTTCGCTCCGTTTGCCTGGCTCCTCGGCGTACCCACGCAGGACTGCGGGGCCATCGGCGGCCTGCTCGGCACCCGCACGGTGCTCAACGAGATGATCGCCTACTTCGAGCTCGGAACGATGAAAGACACGATCTCCCCGAAGGCTTACTCGCTCGCGACGATCGCGATGTGCAGCTTCGCCAACATTTCGAGCGTCGGGATCCAGCTGGGAGGCATCGGAGCCCTCGTGCCCCAACGGCGTGGCGACCTCGCTCAGCTCGGGGTGAAGATGCTCGTGATCAGCACGCTGGCCAACGCCCTGTCGGCGGCGATCGCCGGGGTGATCATGCCGTGACCGGCATCGTCAGCCGGCGAGGGCCGTCGAGATGCGGTAGAGGAAGCCCGCAAGGGCCATCACGACCGGCATCGTGAACACCCAGGCGGCGGCGATCCGGCGGACCGTGCTCGCCTGAATGCCCGATCGGTTGGCCCACATGGTCCCGGCGACGCCGCTGGAGAGCACGTGGGTGGTGCTGACCGGCATGCCCATGGAGTCGGCCATGGCGATCGTCGCCGCGGCCACGAGTTCCGCCGCACCCCCCTGGGCGTAGGTGAGGTGTTTCTTGCCGATCTTTTCACCCACGGTCACGACGATCCGCTTCCAGCCGATCATCGTTCCGAAGCCCAGGCAGAGCGCGACGCCCATCACGACCCATTCCGGCACATATTCCACCGGGCGTGAGATCGAGTGCGAAAGGCCCTTCAAAACGCGACGGCGATCCTCGCCGAGACGTTCCCCGAACTCGCTGATGAGCGTGCGGGTCGCCGCGGCGAGTTCCACCAGTTGCGTGCGGAGCTTCCATCGGGCGTCCGCGGAGAGATCGGTGAAATCGGCACGGCCTTCGAGCGTTTCTTGAAGTTCGGCGGCGAGTGGCAGCGGGTCGAGGGTCGCGAGGACCGCATCCCCTGCGGGCAAGGGATGCAGGGCATCCACGACAACGCCGCCGTCGATCTCGGCGGCCGCAGCCACTCCTTCGCGGCGGGCGATCCGCGTGACGCGAGCCTCGGCCAGGTGCCGAGCCTTGAGTGCGTCCATCATCGCCATCATCTCTGGGGATTCGAGTTCGTCTTTGAGCTGCTCAACCGCGGTCGCCACCGTGGCGATGTCCGACGACGATGTGCGCATGTCGAGAGCGTAGGATGCCGGAACGATGCCGATCAGCACGAGCATGATCAGTCCCATCCCTTTCTGGCCGTCGTTGGAGCCGTGGGCGAAGCTCACGCCGGTGCACGTGCCCACGAGGAGCGCTCGCACCCACCAGGGGGGCGGTTCATCACCTTCCGGCGCCCGGTGAATCCTGCTGGCGGGAGCCAGCAGCCGTGCCAGGAGCATGAGCGAGGCCGCAAGGCCGAAGCCGATGAGGGGGGAAATGAGCAGGGCAAGCCCCACCTCGGTGGCCTTGTGCCAGTTGATCCCTTGAAGGACGGATCCGTTCTCCATCCAGGAGTTCATCATGCCCACGCCCATGATCGAACCGATCAAGGCGTGGGAGCTCGACGCCGGCAGGCCGCGATACCAGGTGGCGAAGTTCCAGATCGTCGCAGACGCCAGCAACGAAAACACCATGGCCATGCCGCGGCCGGTCTGGATGTCGACGAGGAGGTCGACCGGCAGAAGATGGACGATGCTGAAGGCGACGCCGATGCCGCCGGCATGCACGCCGATGAAGTTCCAAAGGCCCGACCAGACAACCGCCGTCGTGGGCTTGAGGCTCTTGGTGTAGATCACCGTCGCCACCGCGTTGGCGGTGTCGTGAAAGCCGTTGATGAATTCGAAGCCGAAGGCGATCGCCAGGGCGACGAGCAACAGCAGCGTCTGGCCGGTGGAGAGCGTGGCGAAGGACTGGAAAAACTCCACGGTCGTTTCCTTCCGGCGGACGCGATTTCACCCCGAAACGAGGCGTTTCAACCTTAGGTGGTAGGACACCCACACACAAGGACGTAGCCTGAGGCCGTCGGCAAATCCGAAAATCCTGCGGCCGAACCTGCCGGGTGCGGGCCGCGTACGGACGACAGGAGGAAGGTGTCGCCATGGCGCGAGGAGACCGTCTCGAGGTTGAGCATCGCATCGTCGGGTCGACCGTCACGTATCTCCACCACGGGGTGGACGTTGGGGACGGCACCGTGGTGCATGCCCGACCGCGGCAGTTTCGTAACCCATTCGGCGGCGGGCACGTCGTGAGGACCAGTGTCGCTGAGTTTGCCGATGGGCGGGGGGTGCGGATTCGGAATGATCCGCCCGCATCGTTTCCCCCCGACGAGGTCGTCGCGAGGGCTCTCGCCCATGTTGGTCGCGAGGGGTATGACCCGGTGATCGACAACTGCGAACACTTCGCCACGTGGTGCGCCACGGGAAGGCGTGCCAGTCGACAGGTCGACATCGTGCTGGGACGTGTGGCGGCGGCGGCATCGAGAGCGGCGGCTGCGGTTTCGGCGCGGCTGGCGGCCGGCACGGCGCCGCGCGTGGTGGTTCGCACCGCGATCGGCACGTCGGTTCGCCTCGGCCTCGCCACGATGCTTCCGGCAACCCTCATCGGCGAGGCGGCGGCGCTGGCGGCGGAATGGACCGCCCACCAGCGCGGGGCCAGTCAGCAGGCCAGTCGCCGCGTGGGGGAGTCGGCCGGGCTCACGGCAACGAGCCTGGCGTGCGCGGTGGCCGCCACGCCGTCGGGGCCGATCGGGATGGCCGGTGGCGCGATGGCGGGTGCCACCCTGTGGATGGCCGGTGCCGCCGTTGCGTCACGAATAATCCGAGAGCGACCCGCGGTTCCATGACACCCGAAGGGCATTGAGCACCGCGACGACGTCGATCGCCTCCTGAAGGAGCGCGCCGGCAGCCGGTGGCAGAAACCCCGCGGCGGCGAAGCCCATGCCGGCGAGGCTCGCCACCATGCCTCCGACGGCGCTTTGAATCGCGATCGAGCGCATCCGCGAGGCGATGTGAAAAAGCTCATCCACACGTTCGAGCGACGAATCCATCACCACGGCACCCGCCGCCTCGCTGGTCACGTCGCTGGCCGTGCCCATGGCTACGCCGACGGTGGCGGCCGCCAGGGCTGGCGCGTCGTTGATCCCGTCGCCGACGAACACCACCGGTGACACCCGAACAGCCTCCTCGACGAGTTTCAGCTTTCCCTCGGGCTGGATCCCGGCGTGCACCTCCTTGATCCCGACCGCCTCTGCCAGCCATCGCACTTCGCTCTCGCGATCTCCGGAGACGAGCATCACCCGGTCGAGGCGATGGGCAGGGCCGAGGTGCTCCACGAACGACCGGCCGTCGGCCCGGGGCGCGTCGCGGAAGCGGAGCAGGGCCGCGGCCTTCCCGTCGACCACCACGACGCATTCCAGGCCGCCGGCCGCCGGCGGCAGGGCGGACTGGGGATCGGCGGCGGTGAGTTTTTGCCGGCTCGTGATCGCCACTTCATGCGGCTCGGCATGGCCGCTCATGCGTCGCACGAATCCGACCAGGCCCTGGCCCGGCTTCTCGGCGAGCTGGTCCACCTCGGCGAGGCGAAGCCCGCGATCGGCGGCCGCCGACGTGACCGCGGTGGCGAGTGGATGCTTCGAATAGGCTTCGAGGCTGGCGGCGAGCGCCAGGACGTCGTTCTCGGCGAGCGCCGAAAGCGCCACAACCTCTGTCAGCTGGGGCTCGCCGTAGGTCAGTGTGCCGGTCTTGTCGAAGATCGCGGTGCGGCAGGTGTCGAGCCGTTCGAGGATCGCCGGATCGCGGATCACGATGCCCCGCTTCGCCGCCAGCGAAACGGCCCCGATGATCGCCACGGGAATCGCGATGAGCAGGGGGCATGGAGTGGCCACCACGAGCACGGCGAGGAACCGTGTTGCCGAGCCGCTGAACCACCAGGCGGCCGCCGCGATGGCGACCGCGAGAGGCGTGTAAAACCCGCCGAGCGTGTCGGCCAGGCGGCGAAGCCGGGGCCGCCGCTGCTCGCTCGTTTGCAACACCTCCATGATCTTGGCATAGCGGCTGTCGCCCGCGACTTTTTCCGTGCGGATCTCGAGCGCCGCCTCCCCATTGATGCTGCCCGACAGCACCGCCGATCCGGGAGCCTTGGCCATGCGGTAGGGCTCGCCGGTGAGATAGCTTTCGTCCATCGCGCCCCGGCCCGACAGCACGCTGCCGTCCACCGGGCAGATCTCGTGGGGGAGCACCACGATCACGTCGCCCAGACTCACGTCGCCCAGACTCACGTCGGTGATGCCCGCTGCGGTCTTCCGGTGGGCGACGGTGGGCATGCGGCGGGCCAGCGCCGCCAGCACGTCACCGGCGCGGCTCACCGCACGCGACTCGAGCGCCTCCCCTCCCGACAGCATCAGCACCACGAGCACACCTGCGAGATACTCGCCAAGCAGAATGCTGGTGATGATCGAGATGCCCGCCAGAAGGTCCGATCCGAACGTGCCGGCGAGAAGTTTTCCGATCAGGTCGCCCACCAGCGGAATGCCCCCCAAGAGCAGCGCGATCACGAGAGGAATCTCGGCGACGGTGAGTCCGCGATCGGGAAACCATCGGGACGGATCGATCGGGCCGAGCGACACAGTTTGGCCGCCGATGCCCAATCCGGTCAGCACCGCCCAGGCAGCCAGTGCCACGATCGCACCGATGGCGATCGTTTCATTGACCGGGAACGGAGATCGGCCCGTCGTGGCAGAGCCGGTGGTCGTCGTCATCGGGGCACTCCTCAGCTGTGCATCCTGGCAAACGGGTCACCCTCACCGATGATCGTCGCTTCAGCCGCAGCGAGTTCGTGGAGCCGACGTCGCACCTCCTCCTCGGGCTGAAAGGTGCAGGCCAGTCTCACGTAGGTCGAGTGATGCCGTGCCTCCGACTCGAACAGGCTTCGATAGAAGTCGGCGAGGTCGGCGTCGGCGACATGGTCCGCGAGCACCGAAAAACGCTCGCAGCTTCGTGCCTCGATCAGGCCTGCGACGAGCAGCCGATCGACGGCCCGGCCTGGCTCATCCTTGCGGATGAGTTCATGGAGCCTGGCGCCGTAGGAACTCGGCTTCAGCTTCCGGAACGGGACGCCCCTCCGTTCGAGGATGTCGAGCACGAGTCGAAAGTGCTCGAGTTCCTCGTTGACGATCTCCGTCATCGAGCGAGCCAGGTCGACGTGATCCACGTAGGAAAACAGCAGGTTCATCGCCACCCCGGCCGCTTTTTTCTCGCAGTGGGCGTGGTCGATGATCACGTCGTGCAGGGCGGCATCGACCTGGGCGAGCCAGCGGGGGGGGGTCGTGGACTGAAGGCTCAGCATCGGGTGAATCCGGACAGGGGGCGGTCAGTGTTCGTCGCCGTTGCCCGGGGACGAAACCGTTGGCATCATACCGATCCCGGGAACATGACCTTCTTTTCGACGGGAGCGATGGATGATCGCCTTCGACCATCCGCAGGACAGCCACCGAGCCGGCAGCGAGCGAAACGTCCTCGGCGGACCGCTGGTGGCTTGCTCCCGCCAGCCGCTTACCGGGTTTTTCCGGGACGGGTGCTGTCGCACGCGCGAGGACGATGCCGGTGTGCACACGGTGTGTGCGGTGATGACGCGGGAGTTTCTTGCCTTCACCGTGAAGGCCGGCAACGACCTGGTGACGCCGCAGCCGCAGTGGGATTTCCCGGGCCTCGTGGCGGGCGACCACTGGTGCCTCTGTGCCTCCCGATGGCTGGAGGCGGCGGAGGCCGGCCAGGCGCCGCCGGTCGTGCTCGAGGCCACTCACGAAAAAACGCTTGCGATCGTCCCTCTCGATCTGCTGCGGCGACACGCAGCCCCACTCCCATGACCACGTGGCCGCTTGCCATCGTTCTTGCCGTGATCGCGGCGATCTATGCCTCGGTGGGCCATGCCGGCGCCACCGGCTACATCGCGGTGATGAGTCTCTGGGGCTTGCCCCCCGAGTTCATTCGTCCCACGGCGCTGATGCTCAATGTGGTCGTTGCCGCCATCGGCACCGTGCAGTTTGTCCGCGCCGGTCATTTCGACTGGAAGCTGTTTGCGTCGCTGGCGGTCGCCAGCGTGCCGGCGGCGGCCCTTGGCGGATGGCTGGCCCTGCCGACCTTTGCGTTCGAGGCGGCGCTGGGGATGATGCTCGGGTATTCGTCGTTTCGGCTCGTGCGCGACACGTTTGCCGAGCCCGACTCCGCCCTCGATGACGAACCGGTCGTCTGGGAGCCAACGCGGCCGTGGCGACGGCACGCGGCGTTTGCCGGCCTTGGGGCGATCGTCGGATTCCTCTCGGGCCTGACGGGTGTCGGGGGCGGCGTGTTTCTGACACCGGTGCTCCTGGCTGCAGGTGTCGCCCGCCTCCGTACGGTCGCCGCGGTGTCGGCGGCCTTCATTCTCGTCAACTCGCTGGCGGGACTTCTGGGGGGGGCGATGGCTGGCCGCGCAATCCCGACGCCGGGCATGGAACTCGTCGGGGCGGTGGCCGTTGGCGGGGCGATCGGCTCATCGCTCGGGGCCTTTGCGATTCCGCTTCGCGGCCTGCGGCTGCTCATGGCTGTGGTGCTGGGAATCGCCAGCCTGAAACTGCTTTTTTAGACCGCATCTGGGTTCTGCGGATCGGCCGGCTCGGGCACGGCCAACGTCTCGTCGCCGTGGGCCGCGGCGGCCCCGGGAGCCGGCGCGGTCAGTGCGCCGCCACCTTCGAGAAAAGATTGAGCACGACCACACCCGCCACGATGAGGCCCATGCCGACGATGGCTGCCGCGTCGAGCCGTTCGCCGTAGACAAGCCAGCCGATGGCGGCGATCAGGGTCACGCCCACCCCGGACCAGATCGCATACCCCACGCCGACCGGGATCCGTTCGAGCGTGAGCGAAAGAAACCAAAACGCCACGCCGTAGCCGGCGAGCACCAGCAGCGTCGGGCCAGGCCGCGTGAAGCCCGAGGCCTTTTTGAGAAAACTCGTCGCCACGACCTCGGCGATGATCGCGACGGTGAGATAGAGCCAGTGCATGTGGAGCCTCCGCGACGTTCTTCGGCGGATGGGTGGCCGGCGACGGTCTGATAAAGTGTAGCCCGGGCGGCGGGAGCACGCCGCCGCAAGCCTGTCGCGTGAAGGAGACCATGATGGCGAAGAAGAAGCCGGCTCGTCGCCCGGTGTCGGGTGGAAGAATCGTGATGCGGACTGGCGAGGCGCTCGTCGAGGACGAGGCCGGCTGGAGCGCGGCCGAGCCCGAGGTTGTCATCGGGGAACTGGACGGCCCCGTGGGCTACGCGATGGCCAACCTTCTCGGGGATCAGACGAAGGGCCATTCACGGGTGTTCGCCATTCTCAACTCCGATGTCCAGGTGCGGCCGGCCACGCTGATGGTGAGCAAGGTCACCGTCAAGAACGAGAAATACACCAACATCCTCATGGGCACGGTGCAGGCGGCGATTGCTCATGGAGTGCTCGACGCGGTTCGAGCCGGGGACCTCCCGAAGCGCAAGGCCAACGATCTTGGCATCATCGTGTCGGTGTGGCTCGATCCGTCGATCATCGACGCGGAGTACGATCCGGAAATCCTGTTTCGCACCAACCGCGAGGCCACGGCCAAGGCCATCGGGAAGGCGATGAGGTATGAGCCCTCGATCGACTGGCTGCTGGCCAATCAATCGAAGGTGACGCACTACTTCCACGACCTTGCGGTCAAGGGAGAACTCTGACCGGCCGTGTCGCCACGGCAGGCGAGGTCGGACGGCCGCGGCATGAGACGAGCCGCTGGCCGGCCGCATCAAACTGGTCAGCGTGACCGAAGAAGGCCGTAGTTTTCCAGACGCAGCCGGTCGATGCGTTCGTTGATCGTCTCATCGGGCACGCCGTAGATGGTGAGGACGCGATCAAACAGGGCGAGCGACGTTTCAAACTCGGCGGGGATCACGTCGTTCGCACCGAGGGCCCGCAGTTCATCGACCTCGACCAGGTATTCGGTGCGGGCGATGATGCGAAGAGAAGGGGAGAGTTCTCGGGCGATGCTGATGCTCCGGCGACTGCTCGCGGGGTCGGAGATGGCGACGACGTAGGCCCGCGCCCGGGGAAGGCCGACGAGTTCGAGCACCGCGGTGCGGGTGCAGTCGCCGAAGTGGATGTCGCGGCCGGCTGCCCGTTCCCGCCGCACCGTTTCCGGATTGAGTTCGAGAATCACGTGAGGCACCCCAAACTCCGTCAGGGCTGCGGCGAGGTTGCGGCCATTGATGCCGAAGCCTGCGATCACCACGTGATCCGAGAGGGCATGGGTGCCGTCATGGGGTCGTGACTCACCGAGCCACTGTCGACAGAGCCGTGTCAGGGCGAGTCGTTGGAGCCATCCCGGCAGAACCGTCGAGATGAGGGGCGTGACGGCCATGGTGATCACGGCGGCCGCCAGAAAGGTTTGGTAGTCATCGCCGCGGAGGAGGCCGGCGTCTTCTCCGCGTGAGCCGAGCACGAAGGAAAACTCACCCACCTGCGCAATCGCCGCGCCGGCAAGCAGGCTCGTGCGTGGCGGGTAGCCAGACATGATGGACGGTACGGCCGTGACGATCGTCTTGCCAGCCACGATTGCGATGACGGCGAGCGTGATCAGGCCGATGTGGTGCACGAGGAACTCGAGGTCGAGGAGCATCCCCACCGACACGAAAAAAAGGCTGGCGAGGGTGTCGCGAAAAGGAAGCACCTCGGCGAAGGCCTGGTGACCATATTCGCTCTCGGACAGGAGCAGGCCGGCGAGAAAGGCTCCGAGCGCGAGGGAAAGGCCAACCTGGGCGGTGATCGCCGCGGTGCCCAGGCAGGCCAGGACGATCGTCATGAGGAAGAGTTCGCGGTTTCGCAAGCGAACGACGTGGTGGAGCACCCGGGGCACCACCAGTCGCCCCAGCACGATCACGGCGGCGATGACCGTGAGACCCAGGGCCACGGAGGCGATCGGCGAGGCTGCAGGAGCGGAGGGCACGGCGGAAGAGGATCCGGCGGCGGCCGCCAGCAGTGGAATGGCGAGCATCGCCGCCACCACCACGAGATCCTGGAGCAGGAGCACCGCCACGGCGACACGGCCATGGGGGGCCGCTGTTTCGCCGCGATCGGCCAAGACCTTCAGTGCGATCGCGGTGCTCGACATCGCGACGAGAAGCCCGGCGAACACGGCCTGCGGCAGCGATCCGAGATGCCACCAGGTGGCGATGGCCACGATCGCCGTCGTGCCGAGGATCTGAGGCACGCCCACGGCGACCATTGTTGGCAGCAAGACGATCACGCGGGAGAGGGAAAACTCGAGTCCCACCGTGAACAGGAGAACCACCACGCCGATCTCGGCGAGTATTTCGACGGCATGCACATCGGACACCATCGACAGGCCGTAAGGGCCGACGAGCACGCCGGACACGAGCAGGCCGACCACGCTCGGCAGCCTGAGGCGACCGAAGGCGAAGACGACCGCCGCGGCCACGGCGAAGACGATGACGAGATCGGTGAGAAACATGACGGGGAGCGAGGGAGTGGCGGATGACAGCGTCAGTGTAGGGAAGAACGCCGGTTTTCGGCCGTGAGCACGTCTTGGGCGGGGCTGCCGGGTTTGCTACCGTCTTCGACCCGGAGGGCAGACCATGACCGTCGACACGATGATCAGATTCCATACGGCGGCGATGCTCGCGGTTTCGTTTTTCCTGGCGACGGCTGCCGCCGAGTCGTTGGAGGAAGGCCGTCCCTGCGAGTTGCGTGTCGAAAGCGAACTGTTTGCCGGCGCCGCCGAACCGGTCGCGCGAAGCCTCACGCTCTTTCATGACGGACTGGCGTGGGATTTTCTCGATGCCCCCAAGGCAGCGAACGTGGATTCGGCGGTTGCCGAGATCGTCCTGCACGACCCGGCCCGCGAACGAGTCGTTGTGATCGACCCCGAGCGGCGAGTGAAGACGCAGGTTGACCTGATTCGTCTCGAGAGGCTGAGCGTTTCCCTGGCGAAGTGGGCCCGAAGCAACGATGACCGCCTGGTGCGTTGGGCAGGCGGCCCAGATTTCGCCTCCGGTTTCACGGAAGACGACGATCGCATGGAACTCGTCGGCCCGCGGGTGCGTTACGCGGTCGCCTACGACGAGGCACCGTGTGCGGAGGCGGCTGAGCAGTATCGACGGTTTGCCGACACGGCCATCCTGCTCAAAGCGCTGATGCAGCCGGGCGGCATCCCGCCGTTTCCGCGTCTGGCGGTCAACCGAAGACTCAATGATGCGCAGGCGATTCCCCGCGAGGTGACCCTCGAAGTGGAAAGCCGACTCTCCCCGTTGGGAGGACGGCCGGAGAAGATGCGGTGCGTGCATCGCGTGCATCCGCGATTGTTGGCGGAAGATCTCGACCGCATTGAAAACGCGAAGGCGCACGTCGCCGCCGCGGAGGCCATCGACTTGGCCGCGTTCATCGACCGTGAGCCGGAGCCGTCTCGGCTTGTGAAGAAGGGTCCGTGAACCCTGGGAGATCGAGGGGCGCTGCCGTCATGATCGGCATGCGCGGAGGTGTTTGACACGCCGGCAAGAAAGTCTTCCGGACCGGACGATACTTCCTCTGCCTCACATCTTTCCTAACCCGTCGACTTGGGCGGCGGGTGGCGAGGTGCCAATGTCAGTGGCGGGACGGTGGATGTCGCTCGCCGATCGTCAGGGCGGCCGGTCAGTTGACATCTGTACACTATCCTGCTACATCTGGTCATCATTCTTCACGGGCGTTAACACACGGAGGATCTCGATGCTGGTGCTGTCACGCAAACAAAATGAACGGATTCGGGTCGGTGAGTCGGTCGTGGTGACCATCGTTCGGGTCAGTGGTGACAAGGTTCGAATCGGCATCGAGGCTCCGCCCAACGTGCGGGTGATGCGAGACGAGCTCGAAGACATCGCGATCGGCACCGTGACGCTCGAGGGCTCGGCCGAACTGCCGATCGGCCACCTCGTGCGGTACGCAGGCTGACGAATCTGCCCACGACTCCACCCATTTCATGTGTTGCCGCCGGGGCTGCGACGCCGCGGCCCCGGCGGTGATCATGAGGCTCGGTTGTGGGGAAACCCGCGGGCGTGTGAGAATCGGGCCATGACTGTTTCCACTGCCGATCGGCAGCTGATCTCTGCGGAGGCGGGGCCGCCGAGCCCCGCCTCTCAAAAGCGTCGCGGGTGGCGCGTGCTCGCCGTCACGAGCATCGGACTGCTCCTGATGGCCGTGGCGGTGCTGGCGGTGGCGCGGCGCGTGCCCGACTTCTATCGTGAACGCACGTCCGCGCTCGGCGCCCCGACGCCGGCGGTCGAGCAGGCCGCGCGAAGGCTCGTAAGCGATGTGTCGGCACTCCACGCCGCCTTCATTCGGGAAGGAGCCTGGGAGGCCGCCTTCACCGAAGACGACATCAATGCCTGGCTTGCCGTCGATCTGCCGCGGAACCACCGTCGGCTGCTCCCCGACATCCTGTCGGAGCCACGGGTCCGGCTGTCGCCGCGGCAGGTGCAGGGTGGGGTAAGGATCGGCCGGGGTGTTTTTTCGTTGGTGGCCGTGGTGGCGGCCGAGGTGGAGCTGCGCGATCCCAACCAACTCGGCATCACCGTCGTGGAGGCGCGGATTGGAAGCCTGCGGCTTCCATACGGCTTGATTCTGGGTGAGATTCGCCAGCGATTCGATCGACTCGGCATGGTGACGAGCATCCGCCGACTGGACGGCCGCAGCGTGCTCGTGGTCTATATTCCTTCGACGCACGAATCGGGCGGCATGACGCATTGGCTCGAGTCGCTGGCGATCACCGACGGGGGGCTTGCCGTGGCAGGTCATACGCGACCGGGAAGGCCGCCCCTGATGGCGACGTCATCGTCACCCTGACAAGGCGTGGGAAGGCACTACGGAAACCCAACATGGCAACGCTGACGTTTCTCGGAGCAGCTGGAGTGGTCTCGGGGTCGCGGCACCTCGTGGAGTCGGAGGGCCGGCGAGTCCTCATCGACTGCGGGCTCTTTCAGGGGGAAAAGAATCTCCGTGAACGCAACTGGGATCGGTTCCCCGTGCCGGCCGACACGATCGACGCGGTTGTTCTGACGCATGGGCATATCGACCATACGGGCTACCTTCCCCGACTGACACGCGAGGGTTTCGCGGGGCCCATCTTCGCCACCCGCGCCACCTCCGACCTGCTGGGGCTCCTGCTCTACGACTCCGCGAAGATGCAGGCCGAAGATGCGGCCTACGCGAACCGCAAGGGCTATTCGAAGCACCATCCGGCGCTTCCGCTGTACGAAGACAAGGATGTCGATCGGACGCTGCGTCTCGTGCAGGGGGTGGACCGTGAGGAGTGGTGCACGCCGGCTTCGGGCTTTCGCTTTCGGTACCACGAGGCAGGCCACATGCTCGGCAGTTCATTCATCGAGATGGAGATTTCATCGTCAACCGCCTCCTCTCCGGTTCGAGTCGTCTTCTCGGGCGATGTCGGCCGCTTCAACGCCCCGCTCTATCGTGACCCGATCTCACCACCCGCGTGCGATTACCTGGTGTGTGAAAGCACGTATGGCGATCGCGATCATCCCCCGTCACGGCCCCTCGACGAACTGGAGGAAGTCATCAACGCCTCGTTGGCGCGGGGCGGCATGATTCTGGTGGCCTCCTTCGCGATCGGTCGTGCCCAGCAACTGGTCTATCTGCTCCGCACGCTGATGGCCGCCGGTCGTGTTCCCGAAACTCCCATCTGGGTCGACTCCCCCATGGCCGTCGATGCGATGGAGGTGTTTCGCAGGCATTCCGCCGAGCATGACTTGAGCGAGGCGAGGGAACAGGGCGTGGCCGAGAAGATCGTCAGTCCGTTCGTGCACATGGCTCGAACCGCCGACGAGTCGAAGGCCATCAACAACCATCGTGGCGCGGGTATCGTGATCGCCTCGAGCGGCATGATGAACGGCGGTCGAATCCTCCATCACCTTGCCCGCCGGCTCCCCGACCCGAAAACGACCGTGCTCGTCGCGGGTTACCAGGCGAAGGGCACCCGTGGCCGGCAGTTGATCGACGGGGCGGAGTTTCTGCGGATCCATGGCCGTGACGTGCCTGTTCGGGCGGCGGTGCGAAAGGTCGACGCGCTCTCCGGGCATGCCGACCGGCACGAACTGGATCGCTGGCTCGATGGGATTCCCCCGCCGCGGCGCACGTTCTTAGTGCACGGCGAGCCGGCCGCCGCGGCAGCCATGTCGGAGTTTCTTGTGGCCCGGCGCGGCTGGAGCGTGCATATTCCAGCCATCGGTGACCGTGTGGAGCTCGTGTGAGCAAATCGCGTGGTGTGCGGCGAACCGCTGCCACGTCCAAGGGCAACAGGTGGTCAGACCCACGACGACGGAGAGCATTTCCATGAGCAGCAATCAACCGAAGGATGCCCCATCCGGTTTCGAAGAGCCGGTCGGCAAGGCCTGCCACATCCTTCCCGATACGGTTCTCGGCGACGACGTGGCTCTTGTCGCCGAGAACATGGAGCGAATTCTTGGGTCGCCGAGCTACGCCCTGGCCCAAAACGATCCCGATCTTCTCGCCCGCGAGGAGATGCGAGGGGTGCGGATGCTGCTGGAACTCGGGAAGCCCGAGATCGCGCTGCAGGCCGACAACATCAAGTCGACGGTGATCGTGTTTGGCGGAACTCAGATCGTCGAAAGGACGGCGGCCGAGCGTCGGCTTTCGGAGGCCCGCCGGGCCGCCCGTGCGGCACCCGATGACCAACGGCTTGCGCGGGAGGTCGAGCGAACCGAGCACCTCCTGGCCATGTGCCGTTATTACGACGACGCCCGGAAGTTTGCCCGAATCGTCTCGATCGACAATCAGTGCGAAGACGAGCGGGATTACGTGGTCATCACCGGCGGCGGGCCCGGGATCATGGAGGCCGCCAACCGCGGTGCCTTCGACGTGGGGTGCAAATCGATCGGGCTCAACATCAAGCTCCCTGCGGAGCAGCAGCCCAACCCCTTCATCACGCCCGAGCTCTGCTTTCAGTTCAAATATTTCGCGCTGCGAAAGTTTCACTTCATCCTTCGAGCGGCTGCGGTCGTGCTGTTTCCGGGCGGGTTCGGAACCCTCGACGAGATGTTTGAAACGCTCACGCTCCGACAGACCCACCGCATGCAGCCCGTGCCGATCATTCTCTACGGCCGTGATTACTGGTCGAAAGTGATCGATTTCAAGTTTCTCGCCGATGCCGGTGTGATCAGCGATCGACACCTCGAACTGTTCTCATATGCGGAGACGCCCGAAGACGCCTGGCAGCAGATCCTTGACTTCCGGCACCGGTCGCCCGGGTGATCAGGTCTTCGGGAGCCGCAGCGTGAAGGTCGAGCCGATCCCTGGAGTGCTTTCGACCGCCACCGTGCCGCCGTGGGCCTGCACGATGTGTTTCACGATCGAAAGGCCCAGCCCGGTGCCTCCGAGGACGCGACTGCGGGCCTTGTCGACTCGGTAGAACCGCTCGAAGAGCCGGGGGACGTGCTCGGCCGCGATGCCGCAGCCTTCGTCGCGGACCTGCAGGATCAGGCTCCCGGCGTCCTGCGGGTCGGTCTCGGCGGAGAGCCAGACCGTTCGCCCCGGGTCGCTGTACTTCACCGCGTTGTCGACGAGATTGATGAGTGCCTGCTCCACGAGCGGTGCATTCAGGTTGGCCGTGAGAGAAGGGGCACAGTCGGTGGCGATCCGAATCGACCGCTCGTCGGATCGTACGCCGCAGTCATCGGTGACGGCGGCGAGGAGATCGGCGACGACCACCGATTCACGCGGGAGATTTCCCGCCCCTTCGCTCTGCTCGATTCGCGAGAGGGCCAGCAGGTCCTCGATGATGGAGGCAAGACGATCCGATTGGCGTGCGATGATCTCGAGAAACCGTCGCGAGTCGTCGGGATTGTCGATCGCCCCGTCGAGAAGGGTCTCAACGAATCCTTTGATGGATGCGATCGGAGTTTTGAGTTCGTGCGACACGTTGGCGACGAAGTCTCGGCGGACGTTTTCCAGCCGCTGCATGTCGGTGACGTCGTTGAGCACCACGACCGCTCCCCCTTCGCCCGAGGCGTCACGCAGCGCCGAACCACGGAGCCGGATGGTGCGGTCACGCGGCCCGTGAAGCACGAGGTCATCCTCGACGGGGGCGCGGCAGTCGATTGCGGTGAGCACGAAACGCCGGAGGTCGGGATTGCGAATCACCTCCTGAAGAGGCCGCCCTGCCGCCTGCTCAGCGGGCACGCCGAGGAGTTCGGCGGCGGCGCGATTGAAGCCAAGCAGCCTCTGGCGGGCGTCGACTGCCAGCACGCCCTCGATCATGCTGCCGAGAACCGCTTCCTGCTGGGATCCCTGCCGGCCGATCGTCAGACCTCGCTCGACGAGCTGCTCCCGGATCCGGCCAAGTGCTCCGGCGAGGGCGGCCAGGTCGGCTGTCTCGGCAGCCGGGATGGCGACGGACGTGTCACCGCTGGCGAGTCGATCCGCCGCACGCAGCAGTTCTCCCACCGGTCTGGTCAGTCGGCGGGCGAGCACGTAGCACACGACGGTGAGGAATCCCAGCGAGACGGCACACCCAGCGAGAAGCCGAGCCTGCCACGCGGCGAGGGCTCGATCGGATTCGGTCATGTCGCCGTCGGCGAGAATCACAGCCTCGAATGGCTGGCCCCTGCCGATCGGCACCGCCACTTCCAGCACGCGACGCCCCGACTCCACGTCGTAACGGCTTCGGCTCGACACCTTCCCGCCTCGTGCGCGATCCACGAGATCCTCGTCCACCGAAGGGGCTTCATCATGGGGGGTGATCAGCCGGCATCGGATTCTGGTCGACTCGCGGAGCCGTTTGGCGGACTGGTCGAGGGTTGCGCGATCGATCGTACCGTCGTGCATGGCGCCGGTGGCAAGTGATCGAGCGGCGTCGGTGATCCGTGCGGCCAGTGCTGCGTCCGAGAGGCTCGCCAGTTGAACACTGGCCACGCCGAAGCACGCGATCGTAACCGCGAGAGCGAGCCCGACCATGCCGGCGAACACATGCCACACGAGACGGGATCGGGCCATGGCGGGCGACAGCGGGAGGATGATGGAGCTCCCGGACAGATCGACTCACCACGCATCGACGTGGATGGGGACCTCCCGCGGGATCGACGTGAGTGTCGCACGTTGGCCGCGTTGCGGCAAAGCGCCGCCGTTCACTTGCGGAGGCGGTAGCCAACGCCCCGAACGGTTTCGACGTAGTGGCCAAAGTCGCCGAGTTTGCGGCGGAGTCCGGCCACCTGCACGTCGACGGATCGCTCGGTCACGGGGTAGTCCGAACCTTTGACCGCATCGACGATCTGGGTGCGGGTGTAGGCCCAGCCTGGCCGCTTGGCCAGGAAATGGAGCAGGGCAAACTCCGTGTAGGTCAGGTCAACCGGCTCGCCTGCCAGCATCACCTCGTGGCGGCCGGGGTGGATCGACAACTCATGCACGTCGATCGTGGTTTCCTGTTCGTCGCGGCGATGGGCCTCCTCCCGACGCAGCATCGCCTTCACGCGAGCCGAAAGGATGCGAGGGCTGAAGGGCTTGGCGATGTAGTCGTCGGCGCCACGTTCGAGTCCGGTGATCATGTCGCGCTCCTCGCTCTTCGCGGTGAGCATCACGATCAGAATGTCACGAGTTTTTGGGTCGGCCTTGAGACGACGGCAGACCTCGAGCCCATCGACGGCGGGAAGCATCAGGTCGAGCACGATGAGGTCGGGCGGATTTGCCCGTGCGCTGGCGAGTGCCTGCTCGCCGGTGCCGACGCACTCGACGTCGTAGCCGTCCTTCGTGAGGTTGTAGCGGACGAGTTCGAGGAGATCCTCCTCGTCGTCGACAACGAGGACCCTCGGACGGATGGGCTCCTGGGGCCCGCGGGTTTTCGTGGGCACGGGGTAAGGCTCCGCGCAGGACAGGATCAGGGACGTCGTGGGCATGATTCGGACAGAAGTTTCCGATCCGAACATGAGGATTGTGTGAGGCGGCGGCCTCACGGGCAACCGCCCCCGTTCGGGGTCACGACAACAGCAGCTCGACGTCTTCCGGCGTCAGGCTCGCAATCATGCTCTCGTCGGCCCGTACGATCGACTCGGCGAGATCGCGCTTGCGGTCTTGAAGGGCCACGATCTTCTCCTCCACCGTATCGCGGGCGATGAGGCGGTAGGCAAACACCGGCCTGGTCTGGCCGATGCGGTGGGCGCGGTCGACGGCCTGTGCCTCGACGGCGGGATTCCACCACGGGTCGAGGATGTAGATGTAGTCGGCCGCGGTGAGGTTGAGGCCCTGTCCACCTGCCTTGAGACTGACGAGGAAGAGCTTGCAGTCGGCATCCTCCTGGAAACGTGCCACCCTCGCCTGGCGGTCGGTGGTGCGGCCGTCGAGGTACTCGTAGACCGTCCCCTTCTCGTCGAGCCGTCGTCGGAGAATGGAAAGGAAGCTCGTGAACTGGCTGAAGACCAGGGCCTTGTGGCCCTCGGCGAGCACCTCCTCGAGCTGTTCGAGCAGCGTGTCGAGCTTGGCGCACGACTCATCGACACGGGAGTGATCCACGAGCCCGGCATGGCAGGCGGTCTGCCGAAGGCGGAGGAGCGCCTCGAGCACCGCGATCCTCGATCGCCCGATGCCCATCCGACCGATGCGGCCGGCGAGTTCGGCGCGGAAGTGCTCGCGAAGTTCGTCGTAGGCCTTGCGCTGCGTCTCGCCGAGCTCCACAAACAGCGTCTGCTCGGTCTTTTCCGGAAGATCGGAGAGCACCTGCGACTTTGTGCGACGAAGCAGGTAGGGCCGGACGGCTCGGGCGACGATCTCGGCGCTGCCCCGGCCATCGGCCAGAAACTTCCTGAGCCGCGAGGCGCTGCCGAGCTGACCCGGATTGAGAAACTCGAAGATGCTCCAGAGCTCACCGATGTGGTTTTCGACCGGCGTCCCGGTGAGGGCAAGCCGATGGCGGGCGCGAAGCAGCCGGCAGGCCTTCGCCGCCTGGCTGGCTGCGTTTTTGATCGACTGGGCCTCGTCGAGAACGACGTAGTCAAACTCCGTCTCACGGTGCGTCATGATGTCGCGACGCAGCGTTCCGTAGGTGGTGACGACAATATCCCAGTCGCTGATCGAGCCCGTTTCGTCGGCGCGCGTCGTGCCCGTGTGATTCACCACCCTCAGTTGCGGCGCAAACTTCCGTGCCTCGTCGAGCCAGTTGAAGACGAGGCTCCGCGGCACGATCACGAGCGATGGGCGGTGGGGGATGCCTGCCGCCTTGATCTCGGCCTGGCGCCGGGCGAGGAGGGCGAGCACCTGGATCGTCTTGCCGAGACCCATGTCGTCGGCGAGGCAGCCGCCGAGGCCGCATCGCTCGAGAAAGACGAGCCATCCGAGGCCTTCGCGCTGATAGTGACGGAGGGTTCCGTGGAATCCCTGGGGCTCGGGCTCGGCCTCGGGCTGCTCGCCGGCGGCGAGCTGCTCACGAAGCCGCTCGAAGGCCTCGTCGACCGCCGACTGCGGCTGCCCTGCGAGCAAGGCGTCGAGCAAGGCCATCTGGATGCGGCCGTAGCGGAGCTTGCCGTCGTGCTTCTGGGCCAGGGCCATCATCGGTTCGAGGTCGCGGGCAAAACTGTCGGGAAGGATGCCGATCGATCCATCGGAAAGCTCGACGGCGCGGCCGCCGCGTGCGATGGCCTCGAGGAGCGCCGGGAGTTCTGCGGTGACGCCGCCGAAGTCGATCGCCGCCGACAGTTCGAACCAGTCGATGCCGCTGGTGACGTTCCACGCCACGCTCCCTGCCGGGCGATACCGACGTCCGGCCACCTCGACGAACCAGCCCACCGATGCCAGCTGCGACACCGAACTGTCGAGCCGGTTGCGGGCGATTTCGACATGGTGTGTGGCGGCGCTTCCGTCGAGGGCCAGCCCCCGGGCGGCGAGGGCGCCGTGTTTGGGAAGGAGGGCGAGCGCCTCCTGTTCGATCGCTCGGTCACGCCGCACGAAAACCCGCCGCGACGAGTCGGCCGCACCGCCGGCGGGATCGTCGGCGGCGATCACGATCCCCGCATAGTCGAACCACACCTTGCCCGCGAGCTGCACCTTCGGCTGTCGCTTCCGGCTGCCCGACCCGTCGGCGTCGAGCGATACGGCGGGTGAATCGTCGAGCACGAGCTTGGGGGAAGGAGCTCCCGACTCGATCCGCCAGCCAGTCCACGCCGGCAGGACGAGCCGAGGCACGTCGGCAAGCAGGGCGAGACGCTCCACGAGGCCGTCGATCTGGCTCGATGCAACTTCGATGGGCCCCCGTCGTTCGAACTGCTCGAGCCACGCTGACGATACGGCTGCCGTTCCATCGGCGCCCGCATCCTTCAGGCGGGCGATTCGATCGGCAAACACGACCAGGCCCGCTCGGAGAATTGCCCGTGGTTCGCTCAGGTCTTTCCGCTGGCTGCCTCGAACGAGCATGCCGCGGAGCGTGGCCTTGGCCGGCTTGGCAGGAGGGGCGTCGTCGTCTCCGCCACGCGACGGTCGGAGGTCGTCGTCGTCAGGCTCGACGACAAATGCAAACTCCCACGGCTGTCCGCTATCCCAGGTCAGGGGAATCACGCGTTCGGGATCACGCCGGGGTTCCGGCTGGACGACGAGCCTTCCGGTTTCGCAGAGGTGGGCGAGGTGCGTGGCGGCCGACCTCGGGCTGACCACGATCCGCGCGATCGTGCGGCGATCGACCGGCTCAGGCAGCATGGTGGCGCCGGCGGCCGACGCCCCGACGAGCCGCTCGACAAGCGAACGCTCCTGGGCATCGAGGTGGGAAAACTCCACCTCCTCTGGCCCGATCGTGATGGGCCTTGGACGGCCTGTCGCATTCCCGGCGACATCGAGTTGCATGCGTGCCGGCACGATCACGGCAGCGCGCGCGTCGGACGATGCGGTGAGGTCGAGGAGAAACACGAGCGCGCCACCGGTGCGTCGCTGATCGGGGATCGAAATGCCATGTGACCGCACGGCCGGCTCGACGAGCCGGCGCCGTTCCTCGAGTTCCGAGGCCCAGGCTGGAAGCCGCTGGCTCGGTCGCCGAACCGATGCCGGTGGAGTCCAGCCAGAGGGCTCAGCCTCGGCATCCGGTTCCTGCCCGGAGGAATCCTCCTCCACGGGCTCTTCCTCGTAGGCCGTCGCCTCGTCAGGCTCCTCGGCGACGATGTCGAGTGTGACCGGAGTCTGATCGCGAATGCCCGAGAGGAGCCGCCGGCGATCGATCTCGAGGAGCACCGATGCGAGCACGGCGCACGGCCTGCCCGCGCGGCCAGCCGGAGTGGAACAGCGGGTTTCCAGGGTCATGCCACCGCGACGGTGGGCTGAGAGTTCGAGTTCAACCTCGTGCTCTTCCCCGTCGTCGCCGATCACCGTCGCCCGGACATGGCCCACCCTGGGGCAGGCGACCGAGGCGGGGGTCAGGGAACGGGCCTTGGCGACGTCGGCCGGAGGAAAAAGGTGAAAGAGCCGCTGCTCGAGAGTCTTCATGCTGCCGATTCGAAGGTGCTGGGGCTCTGCGGCGATCCGGAGCTCAGCAGGTCCGATCAGGCGCAGCACGATGTTGTACCTCGCCGGGCCCTTTCGTGACGAGGCCCGGTGCTCGCACCCTTGGATTCGCGACCATCAGCCGTGCTTCACGGTGGCGATCAGTTCGAGAACGTTTTCGACCGGGGTGTTCGGAAGGATGCCGTGGCCGAGGTTGAAAATATGGCCGGAGCGGCCCGCGGCGCGGGCGAGGATGTCCCGTGTGCGAGCACGGATCGTGTCACGGTCGGCCAGAAGGATCGCCGGATCGAGGTTGCCCTGCACGGCCCGATCGTAGCCGACTGTTTTCCACGCCTCATCGAGGTCGATCCGCCAGTCGATGCCGATGACCTGGCCTCCGGCTTCGCGAAGGAGCGGCAGCAGGGCCGGATTGCCGGTGGCGAAATGGATGGTGGGAACCCGTTTCACGGCCTCGGCCATGGCGGTCCGCGAATGCGGAAGCACATACCGACGGTAGTCGTCGGGCGACAGGCAGCCAACCCAGCTGTCGAACACCTGCACTACCTGGGCGCCGGCATCGATCTGAGCGACGAGGTAGCGGCTCACGGCCCTCGCCACTCGGGCCATGAGGTCATGCCACGCTGATTCATGCCGGTACATCAGCGACTTGGTGTGAAGCCAGGCACGACTCGTGCCCCCTTCGATGCAATAGCCGGCGAGCGTGAACGGGGCTCCCGCAAAGCCGATCACGGGAATCGACGGGTCGAGGCCGGCCCGCGTCGCCCGAACGGTGTCCATCACGAAGCCAAGGCGGTCGATATCGTCGAGCTCACGCACCCGGCCGACATCGTCGGGTGAGCGGACCGGGTTGTGAATCACCGGACCCTCACCGGCTGCAAACTCCAGATCGAGCCCCATCGGCTCGAGGATGGGAAGCAGATCGCTGAAGATGATCGCGGCATCGACGCCGAGCCGCTCGACCGTGGCGATCATCACTTCCGCCGACAATCGGGGGGTCTTGCAGAGCTCCATAAAGCCCACCTTGTCGCGCACCGCCCGGTATTCCGGGAGGTAGCGGCCGGCCTGGCGCATGAGCCACACGGGAGTCCGTTCCACCGGTTCCAGGCGGCAGGCCCTCAGGAACAGGGGGTCGGTGGAACGGGGCGACGGCGGGCTGGTGATGGGCATCTCGAGGAGTATAGGCGGATTGTGGGCGGTCGGCAGGCGGGATTTGGCAACTACAATGCAGAACTTCCGACACCCCCGATGCACCGCATGGCCGCCTTCCTTTCCGGCATCTCGATCGTCTGTTTCGCAGCGAGTTATGGCGTCGCGTTGGCGTGCGAGGCCTCTCGGCTGGTGTTTCGCTCCGGCGTGCGTGGGGCGGTGATGGTGTTTTTTGCGGCGGCCGGTCTGGTCGCCCACACGTTGTTTCTCGGATGGCGCGCGGCGGCGTCGGGCACGCTGCCCCTGTCGAGTCCCTTTGACTGGTATCTCCTTGCCGCATGGGTCCTCGCGGTCGCCTACCTTTGGCTCGCGCTGGCCAATCCAAAGACACCGATCGGCCTGTTTCTCCTCCCGGTCATTCTCGGCCTCGTGGGGGCGGCGACGGTCGCAAGCCGTGAGCCTTTTCTCCACGACGCCGCCTCGTTGTTTTGGGGCCGCGTTCACGGGGCCTTTCATCTGGTGTGGAGCGTCAGCGTGGTGCTCGGTGCGATCGCCGGATCGATGTGGCTGCTGCAGGCTTGGCGACTGACGGTCAAGTCGTCATCGGCCGGTGGGTTGCGACTGCCGAGCCTCGAGCGGCTCGAACATGTCACCTCGCGCACACCGGCGATCGCCGCCTGGGCCGCCACCGCCGGCTTCGCGTCGGGGCTCATTCTCAACGCGGTCAATCATCGACGAGGCTTGATGGAGACCGTGCCCTGGACCGATCCGGTTGTCATGCGGATGGGACTCGTGGTGGCCTGGCTCATCGTGGCGTCGCAGTGGGCCGCGATGGCGAGGAGGCGGCCCGGGGGTGGTCGCGTGATGGCGTGGCTGTCGCTCGCGAGCCTCGTGGTGATGGCGGGGTCGATCGCGTGGGGCCTTGCCGGAACGACGCGGCATGGCAGGCCGGCTGAGTCACCGTTGGGTGTGGCCGATGCGGAGGTCGTGCGATGATGCTCGCGCTCGTGGGTGCCACCCATCGCACGGTGCCACTGGCGCTCCGCGAACGGCTCGCCTTCACCGCCGAACAGGCTGCCGACGCGCTCGCACGGTTTCGCGACCGCTTTCCCGGGCGGGAGGGGGTTCTGCTGTCGACCTGCAACCGGGTTGAGTTCTACGCAGCGGGGGAGGCCGAGGTGGCCGCTCCGCCGGTTGAGGAACTGCTCTCGTTTCTGGCCGAGTGTCGTGGGCTCGAGGCAGCGGCGCTGGCGCCCGTGCTCTCCAGAGAACACGACGAAGCGGTGGTGCGGCATCTCTTCTCGGTGGCCGCCGGGCTCGACAGCATGGTGCTCGGGGAGCCCCAGATCCTTTCGCAGGTGAAGCAGGCGTGGACGATCGCGCAGGACAACCGCACGGCGGGGCCGCTCACGGCAGGAATGTTTCAGGCGGCTCTCCGCACCGCCAAGCGTGTGGCCACGGAAACGGCTCTGGGCCGGGAGCGGGTGTCGATCCCGAGCGTGGCGGTGGCGGAGTTTGCCAGCAGCGTGTTCGAGCGATTCGACGACAAGCGGATTCTGCTCATCGGGGCCGGCAAGATGGCGGCCGAGACGCTTCGCTATCTCCGGGCCGCTGGTGGCCGTGACGTGGTGATCGTCAACCGCACCGCGTCGCGGGCGGATGACCTGGCTGCTCGGCTCGGTGCGAAGCCGGCGTCCTTTGATGAACTGGAGCGAGAACTTGCCGCAGCCGATCTCGTGGTGAGCACGACAGGATCGAGCGAACCGGTCGTTTCACTCGATCTCTTCGATCGAGCCGAGGCTCATCGCGAAGGGCGGCCGCTCGTGGTGCTCGATCTCGCCGTCCCGCGCGACTTCGATCCACGCGTTGGTGAACGGCCCGGGGTCTGGCTTTCGTGTGTCGATGATCTGGCCGAGGCCTGTGATGCCAATCGTCGCAGCCGTCAGCGGGAGCTTCCGAGGGCGTTGGCCATCGTCGACGAGGAGACGAGCCGGTTCATGGGCGATATGCACCATCGCTCGACGGCGCCGGTCATCGAGCAGCTGCGGGCGGGCTGGTCGGAAACCGGCGAGGCGGAACTGGAGCGGCTGTTTCGACGCCTTCCCCACCTCGACGACCGCGATCGCGACGAGATCCGTCAGTCGTTTGACCGGTACGCCGCAAAGATGCTCCATCCGCCCCTGGCCTCGCTGCGAAGCGAGAGCCATGCCGGCCCGCCGCACGGACTGCTCGATGCCCTGAAGCGGCTGTTCAATCTGAAGGACTGATCTGCAGGCTGAAGGACTGATCTGCAGGAATGACCGTCAGGACGCCGTGACCAACTCTGGCGAGGGGGTCGTGGTGCCGCGGTCGTGGCTGTGATCGGTTTTTTTCGTGCCGTGGGGATTCGGCGGTGCGCAGAATGTACATCGCGCGTCATCATGGTATAGTTCCTGGCATCATCATCTGATAACACGTTTTGTATGGTGACAGATGCGTGATGTCATTCCATGACCATGTGCCTTCAACCGTATCCCGCCCCGGAGTTCCCATGTCAGAAAAAGCCGAAAAAGCAGCCGACAAGAAGTCGCCCAAGGATGTCAACAAGTCGGCCGAGATTCGCAAGGTCGCCTCGGCCATGAAGGCGAAGGGTGAAAAGCCGCGTCCTGTGGCGATCATTGCCGTGTTGCAAAAGCAGGGCATCGAGGTTTCCTCGCCGCAGGTGAGCATGGTGCTCAAGCGGATGGGGTTCCGGCCGCGCAAGCGCAGGAAGTCGATCAATCTCGCTGCTGCCGCCGCTGCTGCCACCAAGAGTGCCGCCAAGGGCGGAAAGTCAAAGTCGCGGATTTCGGTGGAAGACCTGGTCGCCGCGAAAAAGGCGGTGAGCCGGTTGGGAGGCCTGGATCGGGCACTGGCCGCAATCGAGGCTCTCCGGCAGTTCGAGTAGATCTCGTCCCGGCGGTGGCCGCCCCGGTCCGGCCGACTATCCTTCAAGGGGTTTCCCTCGTGGATCAGTCTTCCGCGGGGCGCCCCCGTGGCCAGGGAGTGCGAGGTGCCCGATGGTGGACGCTGGAAATCCAGAAGTGGTCGTGATCGGGGGTGGGCCCGCCGGCGCGACAACCGCCACCCTTGTCGCCCAGCACGGTCGGACCGTCCGGCTGTTCGAGCGGGACCGTTTTCCTCGCTACCACGTCGGGGAGTCGCTGATTCCAGAAACGTTCTGGGTGCTGGAGCGGCTTGGAATGCTCCCGAGGCTTCGGGGGGGGCCGTTCGTCGAGAAGCACAGCGTGCAGTTCGTGTCGGAGCAGGGGCGTGTTTCCGAGCCGTTTTACTTTGCGGATTACAAACCGCACGAGAGTTCTCGCACCTGGCAGGTCACCCGCCAGGAGTTCGATCAGATGATGCTCGACAACGCCCGGTCGCACGGCGTTGATGTCAGAGAGGGCGTGCGCGTGCTCGACGTGCTGTTCGAGGGACGGCGGGCGGTCGGAGTTCGCACCCTGGATGAAGATGGCGTGGAGAGCGAGGTGCGATGCGACGTCGTCGTCGATGCGGCAGGGCAGAGCGGGATCATTCTCGATCGTCTGGGGCTCAGGCAGTGGGACCCCGTGCTCAAGAAGGCCGCCATCTGGACCTACTGGAAGGGGGGGCAACGGGAGCCCGGTCTCGACGCCGGCGCCACGCTCGTGATGCAAACGCAGGGCAAGGTGGGATGGTTCTGGTACATCCCGCTCCAGGATGATCTCGTCAGCGTCGGTGTCGTGGCGCCGTTCGACCATCTTTTCAAGAACCGCGATTCAAAGGATCTCGAGGCGATTTATCGCGATGAAATGGCACGATGTCCGGGCGTGCAGCCCCGCCTGACGTCGGCGGAACGCGTGGCTCCCTACCGCGCCGCAAAGGAGTATTCCTACCGGGCTTCTCAGGTGGCGGGCGATGGTTGGGTGCTCGTGGGCGATGCCTTTGGATTCCTCGACCCGCTCTATTCCTCGGGGATTCTTCTCGCGCTCAAGAGCGGGGCGCTGGCCGCGGACGCGATCGCCGAGGGGCTCGACTGCCACGACACCTCGGAGGCGAGGCTGGGTTCGTGGGGACCCGGCTACACGGCTGGTCTCGACCGGATGCGGAAGCTCGTGTGCGGGTTTTATGACGGCCTCAACTTCGGCCAGCTCGTGCGACGACACGGCGATGCCAAACCGCTGATCACGGACATCCTGATCGGCGACATCTTCAAGGGCGATATCGACGCGCTCTGGCCCCTCATGGACGACGCCATCGACCAACGGGCGTCGACCGCATCCTGAGCGAGCCGTCCCGATCGAAGGGCCTGGGGCGATCTGGGGGCCGGCTGTACGGCCTGTGAGGGTCGAAAGGGCCGTCGTTCCATGCCCGAGATCGGCCGCATTTCACGGGGTATGCTTACCGCAAGGCTGCCGGCAAACCTTGCGCAGTCGGAATCCTTTCGCCCAGCCCCTCATCTTTCCTCGGGCCTGATCTGGTTCGATTTCCGGATGTCTGACAACCGCGAGTTCATCGAAGAGTTTCTTGTCGAGTCGAGTGAAAACCTCGATCAGCTCGACAAGGACCTTCTTGCGCTCGAGGCGGATCCCGCGGATGCGCCGCGACTGGCGAGTGTTTTCCGCACGGTTCATACGATCAAGGGCAACAGCGGCTTCTTTGGCTTTTCGAAGCTTGGGGCGCTCGCCCACAGTGGTGAGCACCTGCTTGGGAAGCTTCGTGACGGCCGGCTACGGCTGGACGACCGGATCGCCGGCACGCTCTACACGATGGTCGATGCCGTTCGTGCGATTCTCCGCTCCATCGAAGCGACCGGTGGCGAGGGTGATCAGGACTACCGGGAGCTCTCCAGGTCGCTGACCGCAGCTGCCGAACAGGCGGAATCGACGCTGCCTGGTGCGGTTGGGCCCGACGAGTCGAAGGCGACACAGGCAAGTCCGGTGGCCGCGAACGCCGCCCCGGCGCCAGCACCATCGCCATCGACGACGGAGTCGACGCCGAGCACGGGCATCCCAGCCGCCGGTGAAAAGCCTGAGGATGGGCCGACTCCTGCGGCGGCGGTGACTGCGACCCCCGCGACGCCCTCCCCCGAACCAGTTTCCTCCGTTGCCACGACGGGAGTGGCGGCAGCGGGCGTGACGGCGGCGGAGTCGAGCGTGAGAGTCGACGTGGATCTCCTCGCGTCGATTCTCGATCTGGTGGGCGAACTCGTGCTTGCCCGAAACCAGCTGCGAAGCATCGATAGCGATGATCCGGCCGTGCAGGCCTGCAGCCAACGGATCAACGCCGTCACCAACGCCCTGCAGGAAACCGCGGTCAAAACGCGACTCCAGCCGGTGGAGCACGTCTTCAGCCGGTTTCCGCGCACGGTCCGAGACCTGGCCGTGTCGTGCGGGAAGGAGGTGCAGCTCGTCATCGACGGGGCCGACACCGAGCTTGACCGATCGCTCATCGAGAGCATCCGTGACCCGCTCACGCACCTGCTTCGCAACGCGGTTGACCACGGCATCGAACCACCGGCTGAGCGCGTGGCCAAGGGCAAACCCCGCGCCGGGCGGCTGTCGCTCCGTGCGTTCAACGAAAGCGGCCGGGTGACGATCGAGGTGTCGGACGATGGGGCCGGCATCGCGTTCGAAAAGGTTCGGGAGAAGGCCGTGACGCGAGGCCTCGTCTCAGCGGCCGACGCGGCATCGATGCCCCCCGATCGCGTCTTGCAGTTCATCTTTGAGCCGGGGTTCTCGACGGCCGCCCAGGTGACGAGTGTGTCGGGGCGTGGCGTGGGGATGGACGTCGTGCGCACCAACATCGAGGCGATCGGGGGAACCGTCGACATCCACAGCGCTCCCGGGGCTGGCACCACGGTCTGCGTGCACGTGCCGCTCACGCTGGCCATCATGCCGGCGCTCGTCGTGCGCTGCGGCACGGAACGGTTCGCGATTCCTCAGTCGGCCGTGGGGGAGCTCGTTCCGCTGGCCAAGGATCGATCCGGTCCACGGATCGAAGGGCTACACGACGCCCCCGTGATGCGGGTTCGTGGCCGCCTGGTGCCGATCGTGTTCCTCGATCAGTTTCTTGGTGTACGGGACCAGACCGCCTGCCGCGAGGACGGCACCGTGGTGCTGGTGAGGGTCGACGATCGTGAGTTTGGCCTCGTCGTCGATGGGATGCGATCAGCCGGTGGTCACCTGCGGTGCCGTGAACTCCTTGATTCCGCCAGCCTGTCGACCATCGTCGTCAAACCGATCGGAGCGTTGCTGGCCGGGCTCGGCCTCTATTCGGGAGCAACGGTGCTGGGCGACGGAGGCGTGGTGCTGATTCTCGATCTCCGTGGACTCCAGCGGCTGGCCAAGCTTCCTCCCGTTGATCACGAACCCGATGCGCCGGCGGTGCCTACTGCCGAACTCGCCGATCGCTACCTCGTGTGCGGCACGCCGGCGGGCAGACGGGTCGCCGTTCCGCTGGCCGACGTCGTGCGGCTGGAGCGTTATGCGCGGCAGGACGTGCAAGAGGTCGGTCGCCGGCGGGTCGTTCGGCGTGGCGACGCCTTTACCCCGCTGGCCGACATCGATGCGATGCTTGGCAGCCCGTCGGTGACCTTGCCCACGAACGTGAACGTGGTGGTGGTGTCGGCCGACAGTGGCTGCCTTGGACTTGCGGTCGACAGCATCCTCGACGTGCTGGTTGCTGAGTCACCGCTGCAGCCTGCCGGCATGGCAGGCCTGGCGGGCATGCTCGCGCTCGGGGGGATGGCGACGGAAGTGGTCGACCTCGGTGCCATGCGAAACCATGCCATTGTCGAGGGGCACCGATGAACGTCACGGATCGTCGAGCTCCTGCACCGACTCCCGTTGCCCATCGATACTGCGCCTTCCGCCTGGGGGATGCGTGTTTCGCCGTTCCGGCGGACGGCGTCGTCGAGGTGCTTCGCGGCGGACGGCTCACGACCGTGCCTCTGGCGCCAGAGGGGGTGCTCGGGCTGCTGCACCTCCGTGGACGCATCGTTCCCGTCATCGATCCCGGAGTGCGACTGGGCCTTGCCAGTGGAGCGAGGGACCGGGCCACGCACCTGGTGATCGCTCTTCAGGACGACTGGTACGGGCTCCTGATCGACGAGATGCTCGACGTCGTCGAGATTTCGGAAGACCACATCGATCCCTCGACATCATCGCTTTCTGAGGGCTCCGGGGAGGCTCTGGCAGGTGTTTTTGCGGCGCCCGACCGGCTCGTGCACCTGCTCGATCCCCAACGCATGATTCATTCACTCGTGCGGCCACGGCCGCCATTTTCCGAGAGGCAGGGAGTTCATCATGGCTGATCGTGATCACACGGCCGGTGCCGGCTGGCGTTCGTTTCTCACCAATCCGCTCCTCCTTGCCCTCCTCGGGGTGTCGCTCGTGCCGATGGCCTTCATGGGCACGACGAGCTACCGCGCCTCGTCATCGGCGATCCGCGAGCAGGCACTCAAGCAACTCGACACGGTCAACGCCGTGACGGCAAAGTCGGTGGAGCGTTATTTTCGAACGCTCCGTCAGGAACTGGCGGTGCTGGCCGAGGGTCGCGTCGCCCGCGAGGCACTCGACAAGCTCCGCACGGGACTTCAGTCGATTCGAACCGACGACGGGGTGAATGACCAGAGGTTGGCCGACGCCCGGCGTGACCTCGAGACGTTTTATACCGGCGAGTTTTCGGCGGAGTTTCGCCGTCGCTCGGGTGACGTAGGCGATGTGAAGGTGCTCTGCGACTCCCTCGATGATGACGCGGCCTATCTCCAATACCTCTACATCCGTCGCAACGACAACCCGCTTGGCACGAAGGCGGCGCTCGACGCGGCGGACGATGCCTCGGCCTACACGAAGGCCCACGCGACCTTCCACCCCTTTTTCCGAAGCCTGGTCGAGAAATACGGGCTCTACGACGCCTTCCTCGTCGACGCACAGAGTGGGGCGGTGGTGTATAGCGTGTGCAAGGAGGCCGACCTGGGGGCCTCGCTCCGTGAGGGACCGTTGGCGTCGTCGAGCCTCGGGCTCGCCTTCCATCAGGCTGTGGCCGCCGGACGACGTGACGCCATGGGCTACGGCCCCTTTGCGAGGTACCTGCCGTCGTACAACGAGCCGGCCAGCTTCATCGCGGCGCCCATGTTCGACGGGCGTCGGGTGATCGGCGTGGTCGTCTTCCAGGTTCCCATCGACAAGGCCGACGACATCATCGGCGAAACGACCGGCATGGGCGACACCGGCGAGACCTACGCCATCGGTCCCGACCGTCTGTTCCGAAGCAACTCGCGATTCGTCAAGGAACTCGGCGTCAAAACCACGATCATCAACTCCGATCTGAAGGTCGACACCGAGGCCGTCCGGAGCGCCCTCGACGATGGCAAGGCCGGGGTCGCCGAGATGAAGGACTACCAGGGCCGGCAGTCGCTGGTGGCGTGGCGTCCGGTCACCGTGTTCCACGACCCATCCGGAAGTCATCCGGACATTCGATGGGCGCTGATCTCCGAAATCGACACCGCGGAGGTGTTTGCGCCCGTGCATCGTCTGCTTCGGGTGGGGCTGACGGTGTTCGGCCTCACCGCCGCTGCGGTGCTCGTGGTCTCGACGCTGATCGCCCGACGGCTGACCCGTGAAGCCCAACGGCAGGCCACGCTCGTCGGTGGCATCGTCGACAATACCCATGCCCTCGCAAGCGCCTCGGAGGAACTCACCAGCGTCAGTCAGCAGATGAGCGCCGCCGCCGAGCAGACGACCGCCCAGGCCAACCTCGTGTCGGCCGCGGCGGAACAGGTGAGCGGCAACGCCCGAACGGTGTCTGGCTCCATCGACAACCTCGTGGCCAGCATCCATGAAATCGCGAGGAGTTCCCAGGACGCCGCCACGACCGCCCGTCGGGCCGTGGACATGGCGTCGGCGACGTCGTCCACGATGGACGCGCTCGGCCGGTCGAGCAATGAGATCGGTGCGGTGATCAAGGTGATCACCTCGATCGCCGAACAGACGAATCTCCTGGCGCTCAATGCCACGATCGAGGCCGCCCGTGCCGGAGAAGCGGGGAAGGGCTTCGCGGTGGTGGCGAGCGAGGTCAAGGAGCTCGCCCGCGACACGGCGAAGGCCACCGAGGAGATCGGCGGCAGGATCGAGTCGATGCAGGCCGATACAAAGCGGGCCGTCGACGCCATCGCTGAAATCGGCAAGGTGATCGAGCAGATCGACAGTCTCCAGACGAAGATCGCCGCCGCCGTCGAGGAGCAGTCGGTGACGACCGGCGAGATCAGCCGCAACATTGGAGAGGCCACCACCGGCTCCTCGGAGATTGCGGAGAACATCGTGCAGGTCGCTCAGGCGGCCCAGAGCACGGCCGAGGGGGCTGCCAACACGCAGATGTCGTCGCAGGAACTCTCGCGGATGGCCCAGGCACTGCAGCGCCTCGTGGAGGAATACAAGAAGAGTTAGGCTGCATGAATGCCGGCCATTTGGCTGGTGAGGGCAAGGAGGATCCCGATCGTGCGGGCGCTCGTCGTTGACGACTCGAAACCGGCCAGAAGCATCGTCGCCCGGGCGCTGCAGGAGCTGAGTTTTGCGTGCACCGAGGCGGCGAACGGCGCCGAGGCGCTCGAGGCCCTGGCCACCGAGCGTCCCGACGTGATCACCGTGAACTGGCACATGCCGGTGATGGACGGGATCGAACTGGTGCGACGGCTCCGCCAACACCCGGGCTACCGTTCCCTGCCGATCCTGATGATCTCGACGGAGCATGAGCAGGATCGAATTGCGCTGGCGCGACAGGCCGGGATCAACGAGTACCTCGCCAAGCCCTTCACCGCCTCCGCCCTCGCCCGGAAGCTCGTCGACCTGGGCGTGCTCGACGACGGCCAGGTGGCCCTGGGTGGCCGTGGACCGATCGGGGTGCTCATCTGCGATGACTCAGCCACCATTCGAGGCATCCTTTCGGCGACGCTCGCTGCTGATCCCGACATCAAGGTGGTGGGCACGGCGATCAACGGATCGGCCTGCCTCGACGCGATTGCTGCGACGGCACCCGATCTCGTGCTACTCGACGTCGAGATGCCCGTGATGGACGGCCTCACGGCGCTCAAGGAGATTCGCCGTCGTTTCGGCAAACTGCCCGTCATGATGTTTTCGAGCCTCACGGAACGCGGGGCGAAGGCCACGGTCGAGGCGCTTTTGGCCGGGGCCAACGATTACGTGGCCAAGCCGGCCGGACTCGATGCCAGCGAGGTGGCCGAACGAATTCGCACCGACGTGATCGGACGGATCAAGTCGCTCGTGCCCCGCGGCACGGTCGGCCACCCACGGCTGTCCCGCTCGGCGGATCCTCGCGCGGCCGGCGCGGCACCCCTTGCCCGCACGGCGGTTCGTCAGGAGCGCATTCAGGCCGTGGTCGTCGCGGTGTCGACGGGAGGGCCGACGGCCCTCGCCGAGGTGCTTCCCGCATTCGTCCCCGAGGCCCGTGTGCCGGTGCTCGTCGTGCAGCACATGCCGGCGTTCTTCACCGCACACCTCGCCGAGCGGCTCGCGAAATCGTTTGGACTACCGGTGTCGGAGGCCGTCGACGGAGCACCGCTCCAGGCGGGGTCGGTGCTGCTGGCGCCAGGCGGCCGGCATTTCGAGGTGGCGGGTGACGCGGCGCAGCCCAGGGTTCGGCTCACCGACGCACCTCCCGAAAACTCATGCCGTCCGGCAGCCGACGTGCTGTTTCGCTCGGCGGTTCGGGTGTGGGGCGGGGCGACGTTGGGCGTGGTGCTCACCGGCATGGGACGCGACGGTCTTGCCGGCGCCAAGGCGATCGTGGCCGCCGGAGGAAGCGTGATCGCCCAGGATGAGTTTTCGAGTGTCGTCTGGGGCATGCCAGGCGAAGTCGTGCGGGCGGGCCTGGCCGATGCCGTGCTGCCGCTGTCGCAGATCGGCGTGGAGATTGGCCTGCGACTCCAGAGGCGGGGCGGCTGAGGCCGCGTCGACACGGACGATCCATGAAGGTCGCAGATCCGCAGTACGAGTATCTCTGCGGCCTGCTGCGGCGCCGCACCGGCGTGTGCATCGACGAAAGCAAGCAGTATCTGGTGGTCGCCCGGCTCATGCCGATCGTGAGGCAGCGAAAGATTCCGAGCCTCGAAACCCTGATCGACCGGGTGCGGCAGGGGGTCGATCCGACGCTCGAAAAGGATGTGCTCTGCGCGATGATGACGCACGAGACGTCGTTCTTCCGCGATCGGGCGCCGTTTGAAGCGCTCCGCGAAGTGATCGGCGGGCTCATAGAACGTCGGTCCGCGGAACGCCAGTTGACGTTTTGGTCGGCGGCGTGCTCCACCGGGCAGGAGCCTTTTAGCATCGCCATGACCCTGGCCGAGCATTTTCGTGATGTGTTGGCCACGTGGCGGATTCGAATCATCGCCACCGACTACTCAGACCCGATTCTGGCGCGGGCTCGTGAAGGCATTTACAGCGAGCTCGAGACGAACCGCGGGATCGCCCCTGCCGTGCTCCGCCGATTCTTTCGACCGCTCCAGGGGCGGTGGAGCATCGTGCAGGAGTGCCGACAGCTCGTCGAGTTTCGAACCATGAATCTCAACGGCACCTGGCCGATGATGCCGATCGTCGACGTGGTGTTTCTTCGCAACGTGATGCTCTATTTCGACGTGCCGACACGAGCGGCTCTCGTCGGAAGGGTGCGGCGGATTCTCCGACCGGACGGCGCGCTCTTTCTGGGCGGGGCCGAGACGATGATCGGGATCGACGACGGGGGGTGGGATCGCGTTGTGACGCACGGCTGCAGCTACTACGTGCCGAAGCCACGACGGTGAGCGAATCGCCCTACGGGCGCCACTCCAGGCTGAGGATCGACACGTCGTCGAGTGGGCCATTGGGCACGCACCACGCCTCGACAGCCTCGAGGAGCCCTCCGACACATACATCGAGCGGGGCACCGCGCGATCGATCCAGGCAGGCGGCCATGGCCTCGTCGCCATACGGATTCCGTTCCTGGTTCATGGCCTCGGGAACACCGTCGGAGTAGAGCACGAGGCGATCGCCCGGAGCGAGCTGAAGCGATCGCTGCTCGTATTCCACCTCCGGCACGAAGGCGATCGGGAAACTCTCCATCGGATGAAACTCCACGGCCCCTCCTGTCGCCGGAATGCGAACCAGCGGTGGATGGCCGCCGGAGCAGTAATCAAACCGACCTGTAGGGAGGTGGAGCACGCCGTAGAGCAGTGTGAAATAGAGACCCGAAAACTCGTCGGCCTGGAAGATCCGGTTGAGCTGCGTGGCGACCTCGGCCGGCCTTGTGACCACGACACGGCCGTCGGCACCCTGCCGCACGAGGATCGACGAGTCAGAAACCTTCGGCGTCAAAAAACGCCCCACCGTGACGGCCATGAGCGACGACGGAACGCCATGACCGCTCACGTCGACAACAAACAGGCCGGCATGCTCGTCATCGAGCGGGAAGATGTTGAGAAAGTCGCCCGCGAGATTATGGCAGGGCACGTACCGCCAGGCGACGTTCGATCCCGGGATCGTCACATCGTCGGCCGGGAGCAGCGACCGTTGCACCTTGGCGGCGGCCTTGAGGTCTCGAACCATCTGGGCGTTGATCCGAGTGACCTCCGCGTTGAGCGAGGTGAGCTCATCGTTGGACTTTTGAAGGTCGTCGCGGGCGACCGAGAGCTCCTGGTTGGCGACGACGAGTTCCTGGTTTTTGGCGACGGCGTTTTCGAATGTCGAGACGAGCAGGTTCAGCACCTGCTGCCGCCCCGCCTTGACGCGGAAGGTCTGACCCGCGAGGGTGACCTCGAGCAGCGATCCGACGTCATCGCCGCTGTCGATCGGCGTGGCCAGGAGCGAGGCCATTCGGCCGAGGAGGTAGTCAGGGTCGTAGGGCTTGGTGACGTAGTTGTCGGCTCCGGCGTCGAGCCCCCGGATGATGTCGATGGGGTCGGAGAGCGTCGACAGCAGGATCAATGGGATGGTCTTCAGGGCGGCGTCGGTCTTCACCGCCTTGCAGAACTCGTAGCCGGTCATTTCCGGCATCTCGATGTCGGAGATGATGACGTCGGGCCGTCGCTCCTTGACAAGGGCGAGGGCGAGGGCGCCGTTTTCACCCCAGCGCACCGTATGGCCGGCTTCGGTCAGCCGCTTCTGCAGCATCCTCGCCTGGATGCGGCTGTCTTCCGCGATGACGACATCGACGCCCGCGGTCGCGGCAGGAGATGGTGCGGAGGATGGTGCAGCCACGACCGGCTCCGCCGTCAGGTGAAGGTCGCCAGCGCCGTGGGGGCATCCTTGTGGATGCTGAAGAGCTTGTCGAGGTTGGTGATCTTGAAAACGGTGAGGATTTCCGGGCGGATGCCACACATCTTCAAGCGGCCGTGGCCCGTCGAGATCTTGCGGTGAAGCTGGCCGAGGAGGCCCAGCATGGCACTCGACATGAACTCGACGTTCGAGAAGTCGAGAAGCACGTCCGGCCCCGAAGCCTTGCCGATGAGCTGGGTGATTTCCGTGCGGATCTCGTCGAGGACCGTGTCGTCGAGAATTTTCTTGTCCTTGAAGAGCACGAGGTGGATGTCGCCCTTCTTTCCGGTTTGGATGCGGCGGAACTGGTCCATGGAAACTCGCTCTGGCAAGAGGGTGAAACGGCGCAAATAAAAACGGCTGCCGAGGATGAGAGCCTAGCGTTTTGGGAGGCATCCCGCCACCAGCGGGCGACACGCGGGCGAAGGCCGCAGAGTCGACGCACTTTACCCGTGCTCCGGAGCCGTTTGTGCGGGATGCAACGATTCTCATGCTCGTGACGAAAAAAACCGATCGCTCCCTCCGGGGTGGAAGGATCGCCTTCCACGGGTTGGGGGCTCGAGGGCCGGGGGGCCGTGCAGATGAAGCGAGTGGGCCTTGGTGTGGCGATGGTGGCGGTGGCGATGGCTGCCGCTGCCGCCCAGGAGTTCGTCGGTGAACCGCTTGTGATCGGTGCGGCTGAGCCGACGCTGGCCGCATCGGATCCGACGTCGGTCGACGGGGTGCCGGAGTCGTCTGGAGGCGATGCGTCGATCGTTATCGACGAGCCGATGGCCATGGGCGAGTCGCCGGCCCCCGAGATGATGGCTCACGAGGGATGTCGACCAGGGTGCACGTCATGCGGTCGATCACGCGTGGTGGATCGCGACTACGTCGTCTTCGATGTGCTCTTTCTCGATCGTGACAACGCCACGAACAACCAGCCCATCGCCGTTGAGAACCCCAACGGTTCACGGCCCGGGGCCACCGTGCTCACGACACGAAGCATGACGCCCACAACGGCGCCCGGCGTCAGGCTGTTTGCCGGGCGTCACGGGTGCGACGGACTGGGGTGGGAGGTCGGCTACTGGGGCGTGTACGGTTGGTATGGCGATGCCCGTGCCGATGCGGCAAACGGACTCGCCGTGCCGGGCAACCTCGGGAAAGGCGTGCCCCGGTGGAGCTCTGCCGACACGATCCGCGGAGCATGGTGGTCGAGCCTGAACGTTGCGGAGCTGAACCTTCTGTCGAGCGACTTCTCGAGCGGCTGCGAGCCGTGCTCGCCGTGGCCCCAGCGACGATGCCGCCACGACACGGAACTGGACTGGATCGGCGGACTCTTCTGGGCCGGACTCGATGAGCAGGCAGCCCTGTTGGTGAATCCATTTTCAGGCGGCCCGGCCGATCGCTACCAGGTGACGACAAGTTCGAACCTCTTCGGGGCGCAGCTTGGCGTGCGTGGCCGACGCACCTGGGATCGATTATCGCTCGAGGGCTTCCTCAAAGCCGGTCTTGGGGGCGCATGGCTCGAGCAGTCGTCTCCCCCGATTACGAGCATCTACGGCGGCAGCCACGAATATCGCCCAGGTCGCTCGGCCATCGACACTGGCATGGGATTTCTCTCGACGATGAATCTCACGCTCGCCTACCGCTTCAGCGAAACCTGGGGCCTGAGGATCGGCTACAACCTCGCGTGGCTATCGGGGGTGGCACTCGCGCCCAACCAGTTTGATTTCACCGACACCGGCACCAGTGGCACGGGGGTTCGCGGCGCCGGCGGTATGTTCCTGCACGGGGCGAACCTCGGTCTCGAGTCCCGCTGGTAGTTGAACGGTGATTCAGCCTCCTTCGGATCGTCGGCGACGACGCGAGGGAAGCGCGTCGCACCTCCAAAAGACAGGGGCCGGCCGCCGAAGCGGCCGGCCCCCTTTTTTGGGCACGGCGTGAAACGGGCTGGGCCCGTCTCGGTCAGTGCTCAGCAGCCACAGCCACGGCGGCAGCCACAGCCACGGCGGCGGCTTCCGCACGAGTTGCAGGCGTCGCCCGACTCGCAACCGCAAGCCGAGGCATCACCGCAGCTGCCGCAGGCCGAAGCCTCACCGCAACCGCCGCAGGGCACCTCGACGGCGACCCGCACGCACTTCTTGACGGGCACTTCCTTCGTGACCTGGACCGGCACGCGAACCGTGTAGGTCTGCGTCTTGGTCTCGGGCACGCAGTCGCACACCGTCACGGTGTACTTCTCTTCCTTCTGCTGCGGAACCATGACCGTGTAGGAAACTTCCTTCGTCATCGCTTCCGGCACGCACTTGGTGACCTGATACTCGCGGGTGCGAGTCTCGGTCTTGCACTTCTGCACGCTGACCTTGCGAGTCCGCTGCTCCGGCACGCACTTGGTGACGGTGTAGGTGCGGGTCCGCTCTTCGGGACGGCACTTCGTGACCGCGACCTTGCGGGTCTTGGTCTCGTTCACCATCTTCGTCACCGTGTAGGTGCGGGTCCGCTCCTCGTCACGGCACTTCTGCACGCAGACCTTGCGGGTCCGCTGCTCCGGCACGCACTTGGTGACGGTGTAGGTGCGGGTCCGCTCTTCGGGACGGCACTTCGACACCGTGTAGGTGCGGGTCCGCTCCTCATCACGGCACTTCTGCACGCACACCGTGCGGGTCCGCTCTTCCTGACGGCACTTGGTGACCGTGTGGGTGCAGGGAACTTCCTCGGTCACGCACTCGTAGGTGGTGACGGGAACTTCCTTCGTCTCACACGTGGGCACCCAGACCCGCTTGCAGCAGGTCTTCGGGGGGCAGGGGCAGCCGCAGGCGTCGGTGCCGCCGGCGACCTCGACCTGCTGCGTCTCCCAGTGGCCACCACGGACCTGCACCGTCTTGGTGCCCTGGACCGCAACGCGCTTCTGCACCTTGCGGGTCGAGGTGACCTGCTCGGTGTAGGGGACGTTGACCATGTACTTCTGCTCGACCTGCTCGGTGTAGGGAACCTTCACCGTGTAGGTCTGCGTCTTCTCCTCGGTGTAGGGGACCATCACCGTGTAGGTTGCGGTCTTCTCTTCCGAGACGGGCACCATCACCGTGTAGGCCTGCTCAACCTCTTCGGTGTAGGGAACCTTCACCGAGTAGGTGGCGGTCTTCTCTTCCTTCACGGGCACGCACACCGTGTAGGTCTGCTCGACTTCCTCGGTGTAGGGGACCATCACCGTGTAGGTGGCGGTCTTCTCTTCCGAGACGGGCACCATGACCGTGTAGGTCTGCTCGACCTCTTCGGTGTAGGGGACCTGGACGGTGTATTCGGCCGTCTTGGTCTCCGTGACGTTCTTGTTGACCGTGTAGTTCACGGTCTTGGTCCGGGTTTCGGGCACGCACACGGTGACGGTGCGAGTCCGCTCCTCGGTCCGCGGAACACGCTTGGTGACCGTGTAGGTCCGTTCACGTGTTTCATTCTTGTACTCGGTGCAGGTGACCGTCTTCATCTCGGTCACATACTGCCGCTGGTACACCGTCTTGGTGCCGCACGAACCGGCACAGTTACCACACGCACCGTTGCTGACAACGGTGCCTTCGCCACTGCCGCAGGCGCAGTCGGCAGCCCATGTGCTGGAGCACAGGGCGACGACGGCAACTGCCGGCAGGAGGCAGGTCAGAATTTTGCGAATCACGCAAACCTCCAAAAGAAAAAGGAACACAGGTGAAAAACGAGCAGGCTTGTCTCGAACACGCCCGAACGTCGGTCGTTTGAAGAGGCCCATCTCTTCCGACGACCGAACCACTCGGCCGCCTGGTAAGATAGATAGGTTACGTAGACTTATCCGGCTTTCAAGCGTTAGTTGCCCGTATTTTTGAACGAGACGAGCGCGGGCGGATTCTAGGCGTTAGGGGGTCTCCACTCCCGCCAGGGTGGCCCCGACCAAGAGGGCGTTTCGAGGCCAAAAGAAGGCTGAAAACGGCAGAAAACGGCGTTCGCAGGGAAGCGGTTTATTCCGCAGATTCGGATGAACCCGTCTCGGACACTTCCGGCCGAGGTGCGTCGAACGCGGGCGACGCCACGGCTTCGGAGGGTTCGGAAGGGGGCGTTGGCTCATCCAGCCCGCCCGCCCGGGATCCGCGACGGGCCAGGGAACGGGCAAAAACCTTGTTCCAATCACGGGATATCCGCACCACCTGCCAGCCGTGTTTCGCGGCGGCGTCGAGGGAGGCATGCGAGGGCTCGTCATAGGCCATCTCCCGCTCGGCATCATCGTGAACCAGGAGGAGTTGCAGGCTTGGGCGCCGGTCCGATTGTGACCACGTGAGCATTGCGACGTCGCCCGCCGTCCCGACATTGCCAACGGCCAGAATGGGCCGCCGGCCGATCGCGGCACTGATGCTCGCGGGCTTTTGATCGGCATCGTTGAGGATCAGGACCTCGGGCAGGATGACGAGGTCGAGCTGCGGGGACGCTTCCTTTCCCTCGTCCAACGGCGTGGCGGTTTCTCTCAGTTCGGTTCGAGGCTGGGAACCGATCACGTGATCCGGGGGGATGCCATGCCAGCGCTCGGCCACGGGCCTCAGGAAGTGGATGCCGCTTCCCGAACAGATCCAGACATCGAATCCGCGAGCCTTGAGCAGATCGAGGAGTTCCGACATCGGCTGGTAGGCCACATCGCCCAGTGGCGCATCGAACACCGGATGCTGCGCCCGATCAAGGAAGTCACGGGCTGCCTGCTCGAGGTCATCCTCCGACATGCCGGCGATCGCGGCAAAGGTGACATCGAGCACAAACTTCTTTCCCAGCCGTCGCACAAAGTCGAGATCTCCCGTGAGGAGCGTCGCGAAAGGCTCTTCCTGGGCCAGTTCGGGTCGGCGCTCGACGACGTCCTTGGCACGATCCACGAGAAACAGCCCGTGGAGGATGGGCTGTTCACAGACAAGGGTCCCGTCGTGATCGAACACAGCCACCCGCTCGGCTGGTGGAACGAATGTTGCGGCGTTGGGGTCGGTGACAGCCGTGACGAACTCGAGGATCGCCTTTTTGGATGGGCCGTCGTTCCATGAGGGCAGCGGGTCGCCAGCGGAGTGTGATGGAACGGCCGGCGTGGTGGTGGCGACTTCCGCCGGAGGCAGCGGGCCGGGCATCGACCCAAGCCACACCGCCGCCGCGAGCAGCCCGAGCGCGATGATCGGAACCGCCACCGCCGAGGCGGCGGATCGCTCACCGCTCGTCTGCTGGGTCGCGTTCTCCGCGTCGTGGTCGCGGTCGTGGTGGTGGTCGTCGTGGCCGTGTTCGTCCGCCATCGCCTGGTCTCCGGTGCTCCGGCCTCACGGTGCCGTAGGCTCTCACGATACCGTCGCGGATGCGGCGATGCGAGAAACCACGGCGGGATGCGGCGGCTTTGCGTGGCCGCGGGGGGCCGCTACGCTCACGCTGGGGTTTTCACAGGTCCGTGCCTTCACCGTGCCATTCGGAGAGAATTCATGCCACGCCGTTGCCTGATGCTCGCTGCCGTCGTTGTGGTCACCATGACGAGTGTTCGTGGTGATGTTGCGATCAACAACATGTTCGGTGACCACATGGTGCTTCAGCAGGGCATCGCCAATCGGGTGTGGGGGAAGGCCGATCCCGGTGAACAGGTCACGGTGGCCTTCGCCGGGCAGTCAAAGAAAACGGTTGCCGCCGTCGATGGATCGTGGGAGGTGAAGCTCGACCCCGTTGTCGAGTATGGAGGCCCTCACACCCTCGCCGTGAAGGGGAAGAACGACATCGTCTTCCACGACGTACTCGTGGGCGAGGTGTGGCTTTGCTCAGGACAGTCCAACATGCAATGGTCGGTGAACCAGGCGAACGACGCCGACCTCGAGAAGGCAGCCGCCACGCATCCGGGGATTCGATTCGTGTCGGTTCCTCAGGTGGGCACGCAGGAGCCGCAGTGGAACTTCAAAGGCGCCTGGCAGGTCTGCTCGCCCGCCACCGTCGGCGACTTCTCGGCGGTCGGTTACTTCTTCGGGCGGCAGCTTCACGAAACACTCGGGGTACCGGTCGGGCTGATCGACAACGCGTGGGGAGGAAGTGCCGCCGAGGCATGGGTGCGCCGCGACAAGATCGCGGCCCATCCGAGGCTCATGCCGATCCACGACCGCTGGGTGAAGATCGAGCAGGACGCGGAGACGAGCCGCGACGAGTTCGCCCGGAAGATGGCCGAATGGAAGAAGGCCGCCGAGACGGCGAAGGCTGAGGGAAAGCCCGAGCCGAAGAAGCCGGATGATCCCGCAGGAAAACTGAAGGGCAACGCCCGTCCCGGCAACATCCATGCCGGGGTGCTGACGCCGTCGATCGGCTACGGCCTGCGGGGTGTGATCTGGTATCAGGGCGAGTCGAACGCGAGTCGGGCGTATCAGTATCGCGAGCTGTTTCCCTTCCTGATTTCGTCGTGGCGCGAGGAATGGGGGCTTGGCGACTTCCCGTTCTACTGGGTGCAACTGGCCGACTTTAAGGACGAGAAGCCAGAGCCTGGCGAGAGCGACTGGGCGGAACTCCGCGAGGCGCAGACCATGACGATGAAGGCGGTTCCCAATACCGGCGAGGCCGTGATCATTAACCTCGGCGAAGGCAAGGACATCCATCCGACCAACAAGCAGGATGTCGCCAAGCGGTTGGCCCGCTGGGCGCTGGCCGAAACCTATCACGTGCCGGGAATCGTGTGCCGCAGTCCGATGTACGCGGGAATGGAACGGCAGGGGCCGAAGATCGTGCTGACGTTCGACCATGTCGCCGGCGGCCGCGGTGGCTGGCGGCCGTTTGACGTGAAGGAGCCGATTGGGTTCACCATCGCCGGAAGTGACCGAAGGTTTGTGCCGGCCTCCGCACGGATTCGTGACGATGGCCGGATCGAGGTGTGGAGCGACGCCGTGGCCGAGCCCGCCGCGGTGCGGTATGCATGGGCCGACAACCCTGTGTGCAACATGTATTCGTCGGCGGGACTGCCGCTCACGCCGTTTCGCACCGACGACTTTCCAGGCGCGACGGCTGACGCGAAGTGACTGTCCGATTTGGCGGGAAAACGCTACGCTGACGGCTCAGGGGCACGATGGTCTTTTGTCGCCCGAGTGCCGAATGCGGATCACAGGGTTCGGACGCAGGGAGGGCATGCGGTGATGCAGCGAACATGGTGGTGTTCTGTGGCGGCCATGATGGTTGCGACGGCGGTCGGATGTTCGTCGGGCTGGGACGACCGCGGGTTCCATTCGGCCAGGGTTGAGCCGGAACTCGTCGCTCGTGCAGGGCGTTCGCCGGTGGCTGTCCTGGTGCCGGTGGTGATTGCAGGCCCCCGAGCCTTCTCACGCGATACGCCCCGTCCCGTGGCCCACCGTGGGGAACCTCGCCGATTGGCCGTTGGCGGTGGTGCTCCGATCGCCACGGCAGCTGCGGAAACCGAGATCGCCGGCATGCTCGCGACCTACCTCGACGACTTCAATCGTCACGATGTCGCCGCCGTGGCGGCCCATTGGAGTGAGGACGGTGAGAATGTCGACCTCGTCACGGGAGACGTGACGCGGGGGCGTGATGCCGTGGAAGGGGTTTTTTCGGCCCTCTTCGCGGACGATCCCGATGCCGCGATGAAACTCGAGGTCGAGGCGATTCATCCCGTGCGTCACGACGTGGCCGTCGTCGACGGCACCACCACCGTGGATTTCGGCGACGGCGATCGAGCCGGGAGCCGGTTTTCAGCCGTTGTCGTGAGGAAGGAAGGCCGTTGGGTGCTCGAGACCGTTCGGGAGTCGGCCCGTGCCGATCTCGAGGCGACGGAGCGGCCGCTCGACCAGTTGGAATGGCTCGTGGGGACGTGGCAGGACCTCGGTCCTGGCATTGCCGCCACCACGACCTGCTTCTGGAGTGCGGGGCGGGGTTTTCTGATTCGGTCCCACGCCGTGGCTGAAGATCGTGATGAGCCTCGGCAGGTTTCGGCCGAGGAGGGAATCCCGGGATTGCTGCCAGCCGACGACGCAGTGTCCCGTGAGGTGACCGAGATCATCGGCTGGGATCCCGAAGCGCGCCTGGTGCGTTCGTGGCTTTTCACGTCGGAGGGACGGTTTGCCGAGGGAACGTGGACGCGCGACGGCAAGGCCTGGCGGGTGCGGGTGGAAGGACGAGGTGGCGATGCCGGTCGCTTTTCCGAGTGCACCGTGTCGCGGTTGAACGCCGGCGAGATTGCCGTTCGCGGTGAGTCCTCGGGATTTGCCGAGGCGCTCGTGCCGGTGTGTGACTTCATCCGCGTCGGTCAGTGACGTGATGGGAATCCGGCGACTGCTCGACCTGGCAGCCAACGCGTTTCCCGTCTGGGTGGTCATGGCGTGCGGCGTGGCGCTCGTGCAGCCGGAATGGTTTACATGGTTTCGCGGGTCGGCGATCGTATGGGCGCTGGCGGTGATCATGCTCGGGATGGGCATCACCCTGTCGGTCGACGACTTTCGCGGTGTGACCACGCGTCCGTTGGCTGTCATCACGGGGTTCGTCGCGCAGTTTCTCATCATGCCCGTCGCGGGATGGAGCGTGGCGACGGTCCTCGGCCTTGATCCGCCCTTTGCCGTCGGGCTGATCCTCGTCGCCTGTTGTCCGGGCGGAACCGCGTCGAACGTGGTCACCTACATCGCCCGAGCCGATGTCGCTCTCTCGGTGGTGATGACGACCTGTTCCACGCTGGGGGCGGTGATTCTCACCCCGCTGCTCACCAAGGCCCTGGCCGGTCGGATCGTCGATGTTGATGCGTCAGGGCTCTTCATCTCAACCCTGCAGGTGGTGGTGCTGCCTGTCGCGGCCGGGGTGGTGATCAACCGGCTCATGCCGCGGCTCGCCACGACGGTCCTGCCCGTGGCGCCCCTGGTGAGCGTGCTGGCCATCGCGCTGGTCTGTGCGAGCATCATCGGCCAGAACGCCGCCGCGATCGCGTCGAGCGGAGCCACGCTGCTGTTCGCCGTGGTTGCGCTTCACGCCATTGGATTTGGCGTCGGGTATCTGTTCGCCCGCGGCTTCCGCTACGACCGGATGGTCGCCCGCACCGTGTCGATCGAAACCGGGATGCAGAACTCTGGGCTTGGGGTCGTGCTCGCCCAGCGGCATTTTCCAGCCGAGCCGCTCACCGCCGTTCCCTGCGCGATCTCGAGCGTTGTGCACTCGGTGATCGGCAGCGGGCTGGCCGGGTGGTGGCGTCTGCGGCCGTGAATCAGCGGCGCGTCGCCTTCGACGTGGCCATCTGGGGTCGCTTGACGAAGTAGACCTTCGGGTCGTCGATCACCCACGGGGTGCTCCACGTGCGGCCGTCGTCGTGGGAGCAGACGTTGAAGAAAAACGTCTTCACCAGTTCTGTTCGGTAGCCATACGGGTTTTGCGAGGTGATGTGGTCGTCCATCGTCAGTTCATCGACGCCGGGGCTCGCGAAATAGTGAACCATGCCGTCGGGTGAGAATGAGAGGCCGAGGGTCCACCAGCCGAGTTCCTTGATCGAGGGCCCGCGAATCTCACCGCCACGACGACCGCTGCGAACGCGGATGTATGCGGCATCTTCCTTGTAGCGTCCGTCGTGACTGCTCTCGAAGCAGATGAACATCCCGGGCCAGTATTCCTCGAGCCCGAACTTTCCCTCATCGGGATGGTCGTCTCCGGTGATGATGGCGTGGGTGAAGCACCCGGTGCGGAATCCAAAGCTCGGGCCGCTGCGGTTTTCCCACTGTTCGAACGGTGGCATGTAGACACGGACGGTGAAGCTCGGGCTGTCGGCCACCGACATGCTCCTACCGGTGAACTTCGAGAGGTTGTAGATGAGGTCATCCTGCTGCATCTGATAGGTGACACGGTTGGGGATGCCGCCGTGCAGCGTGGCGACGAGCAGCCCGTGCTCGCTCCCCTCGAGGCCGGGTGCCGGGAGGTCGACTCGCTTCACGACGTCGGGGGTGCCGCGCTTGGGTCCCTCAAACCAGCGGCCGTTGGTGCTCTTGCCAAGCGGACCGCGCATCCGCTTGTCCTGCTCCTCAGAGCTCTTCGGGTGGTTGTATTTCCAGGTCCACTTCTCATCTTCGAAGTCATCGACCACGTTTTTCACAAGCGAGCCCGTCCCGGGCACCAGCACGGGCTTCTTCGGCTCCGGAGCCTTGACGGCGGCGGGCTGGGCTGGGCGAGGGGCGGCGGCGGTCGCCACGGCCACCAGGCCTCCCGCCACGCATCCTGCGACGATCAGGACGCGGCTGGTGAACGATGTGGTGGCGATGCGCGACATGGCAACGGTCCTCGGATGATGACGGAGATCGGGCGGCTTCCCGCTCCGCACATATCGGCCAGCCGGTGGGACGCGATCACCAGGAGCAGACCTTGCCGGTTGGATCGCGTGTCAGTTGCGTGGCCATCCCAGTCGACCCAGTTCACGAAAAAGCTTGCCAGGACGACGTCGTTTGCCCAGTCATCCTCCGGGCATCCATCGATCGATCTGGTGTGGTGACGGCTGAATCGTCACATACCGCTCGTCCGCCGCGGAGATGTGCTGCGCGGATCACTCCTTGGACCGGGAATCCATCATGGACCGAGCCCTGCTGTCGAGCCGTCGATTGGTCGTTGGCGCGATTCTTTCTGTCATCACCTCGGGGGCCGGCGCGACCATCGGAGTCGCAGCCGACATTCTCCGCTCGCACCTCGAGCCGGCAGGCATGGCAGCGGCTTCTCCTCCGCCCCCCGCCGGGTCCGGCCTCGATCTCTCGCGAGCCTCGACGGTGCTTCGGCAGCAGCTTGGCCTGGAACGAGGCGCCGGGCTCGTGGTGGATGGGGTGCATGAGGGCTCGTGGGCTGCCGAGGCAGGATTCCGCCAGCACGACGTGCTCGTCCGACTCGATGAACAGCTGCTGGTGCTGCCGGAGCAGTTTGATGCCTTGATGGAATCGGCGTCGCCACAAAGCTGCACCGTTCTCCGAGCTGGGCGCGAGGTGTCGATCACGCTCGGGGCGGTGGCACGAGTCGCCTCACCGTCGAAGGCATCGCCGGGGCCATTCGGATTGCGCCCCACTCCATCGAGCGTTGCCATCATGCAGGAGGCTGTTCGACCTGCCGGTGGCCAGCCATCTGGGCGAACACCCGATGAAACGCTCGTGCGACAGGATCCCGATTATCTCATTCGGCTCACCAGCGGCGAGGAGACGCGGCTCGTCGTCTTCGAGCCGGGTGGTCGCATCGTGTTCAACGACGCGATCGACTCTCGTGAGGGACAGGAGCGAATTCCGCCCGCCGTGCGGGACCGCGTGGCCGACATGGAAAAGATGCTCGAGCGACGGTCGACGCCGCCGGTCATCCGACAGGCCGATGCCTCCGAGGCGATCCTCCGCTGACGACGCGGACGAGCGCTACCAGTTCACCTGAGCGATGTCGGGCGACCAGCCGCCTCCCGCAGGCCGATGCGTGGCGGTGGTGGAATGCCATGGATGGGGCCCGGTGACCGTTCCGCCGGGAAGCCGCACCACCCACGGTCCGGTGCCGCGCGAGGTGCGGGAAAACGACTCCTCCATCTGCCGCCGCTGCAGCTCCCGTTGGCGCTCCAGCCGACGTCGATCGGCCTCGGCCGTGGCAGTCGCGTAGGCGAGCCGAGCCTGCCGAGAGGCTTCGGCTGCCGTGCGGATCGCATCTTCGTAACGCTGGCGAGCCAGCAGGGAGGTGGCGGCATCGACGGCCGTCGATGCCGACCGAACGTCGGCCTGCACGCCCTCGTCATACCAGGCGGCAACCCGGCGGACGAGGGAATCCGTCTCGTCGATATCGTTGGCGGCCTGACGGGCGAGTCGTGCGTCTTCGTCGGCGAGTTCCTCGCCCCTCGCGACGGCGGCATCGGCAGCATCGACGAGCGCCGACACCTGTCGCAGGTCGGGCCGGGGCCCCCCGAGGCTGCTTCCGGCACTCTCGAGCAGCCGCGCCGCCTCCCGGCACCGCTCATTGGCGCTGATGCGGTCAGTGCGCTCGTTCGTGAGCCGTTGTTGGAGTGAGACGACGCGTCGCGCGGTCGCCTCCTGCCTTCCCGGCAGGGCTGCCTTCAGGGCGTCGAGCTCGTTCACACGATCCACGATGGCGGCGAGGCAGGCCTCCATCCAGGCCTCCTGTCGGGCGGCCTCTTCGAGCGTGGCCACCGCCCGGAGATCGTGCTGGATTTCGGGTGCCAGGGCTCGTCGTGCTTCATCGAGGAGCGTCACGACCCTCGTTGACGCATCGTCGGCCCGCATGAGGTTCTCGGCGACATCCGACCATGCGGATGGCCCGTGATGCGACGCGAGCCTGTCGTGGGCGACCGCGGCCAGCCGGCGGCGTTCGGCCAGGGCCTCGGTGCGGGCGAACAGGGACGGGAGGAGATCCTGGGCCTTGGCTCGGGCGGCTGCGATGTTCTCCAACAACGCCGAAGTCTCCGCGGCGGCATGCTCAGCCCGCTCGACGTGGGAGATCGCCGTGTCTGTTTCACCGGCATCGAGAAGCTGGGCCGCCAGTTCGATCTGAGCCTCGGCGACATCGAGTCGCTCGTCAGGATCCGCTCCCGGCTCGGTCAGCAGCCATCCGTCCGCGCGGCGCCGGGCCACACGCTGCCTGATCGATTCGATGGTGGTGGCTGCCGCCTTGCGGCGATCATCCGCCGACTCGAGGGCGTCGAGCCGCCCAAGCAGGGCGTCCATCGACGCGGTAGCCTGCTCGAGCCCTCCCCGGGCGGCGATCGGATCGGATTCGATACGATCGCCAAAAAGCGATCGTCCGCGTGTCACCTCCGCGAGCGTGGCCTTGAAGGCCGCATCGGAGCGGCCGCGACGGCCGAGGCCCTCGAGCCGCCCTGACGCGTGAGCGATTGCTGCGTCGAGCGACGTCGCGGTCTCGCGAGCCGTTTCATGGGCGTGTTCAAGGGCATCGAGCGGGGCCCGACATTCCGCGGCAACGTTCGCAAGGGGTGGACGTGCCTCGGCTGAGTCGAGCAAGGCGATTGCCTCGTTGGCTGCCGCCGTGCCGAGAAACCATTCGGCCTCCACCTTTTCCTGGGCTCGTTCCCACACGTCCATCAGGCTGAGCCACCGCTCGCGATACCGGCCGATGGCGGCCTGCACCCCGTCGTACGCGGTGCGGGTCATTCCCTCCATCGGCGTCGCAAAATCGGGATCGGTGTGCGGCAGCATCCTGTGCCGCTCGCGCTGCGCATCCAGAAGGTCTGAAAGGGCCACGACATCGCCCTTGAAGGCGGCGAGCTTCTCGCGGGCCTGCCGGAGCCGCATGCCATGGCGAGTCCATTGGACGAGGAGCATGACCAGCACCCCGGCGGCGCCCAGGGTGGCGAGGCCGAGCGGCAGGGTTTTGGTGGTGAATCGGCGCCTCGCCTCAGCGCGATGTGCCTTCGCATCGTTCCGGTCGCGGACCCACGCCTCGGTTGCCAGCACCAGGTCGGCGATCCCCTCGTCAACCATCCGGTCCTTCGCCCGCGGTACGAACGTCGTAGCGATCAGGTCCTTTTCGAGTGTCGCCCGATCGAGGCCGGCCGAGGCTTCAAGCGACCATGGCACGTCCATCGCGATCTGTCGATCGTCGACATCGATGACCATGGTGACGTCGGCGGCTGGATTGAATCCGGTCGTGGCTGCGTCGGCGCCGGATCGCCACTGCGTGATGATCGCCTCGAGCAGAGCGGCGGCGCTTCCCGCCTCACCGGCGTTGTCCACCACCACCACGCGGTAGTCGCGTCCGGACGTCCGCTTGGCGTCTGCGACGGCTGCACGGGTTCGATCGAACTTGCCGGGCACGTTGTGGATGACCACCGTCGGCGGATCATCGATCGCGGGAGACGGGGGAAGCCACTCGGCCGATGAGGCACCGGTGAGCACGATCACCGCGAGCGTGGCGATCGCGGGTTGATGCACGAGCCGACCGATGGGAGGTCGCATCGCAAAACTTTCAGTCAGGCGTGAAGGGTGACTGACGGAAAAGTCTACGGTGCTGCCTGGGCCTCCGCTACGGTTCAGGAACCGTTCGCCGAGGCAGCGAGGACGCGACGGCCAATCCCGTCGGCGGCAAGGATGGCGGCGGCGACCGCTTCCGATTCCACCCGAAACGGCATGTGGTGGATCGTCTCCCCGGCGGCCGTCGCGCGCCGTGCAACGGTGGCGACTGCCTCGTTGGTGGCGTCGGCGATGCCAAGCTGGTGAAGGGTCACCGGCAGGCCGATGGCGTGAAGAAAGCTCGCCACGACCATCGACTCGGCGGAGGCTTCGGTGCGGCGGTCCTGTTCGTCCAGGTGTGCCTCGAGCGCGAGCTGGACGAGCGTGCCGAACGCGACCTTCTCGCCATGGAGGAGGTCGTGCGTTGCCGGAATCGCGGTGAGACCATTGTGGATCGCGTGCGCGGCGGCGAGGCCTCCTGACTCAAAACCCAGGCCGGAAAGGAGGGTGGCTGCTTCGACGACACGTTCCAAGGCTGGCTCGAGCGTTCGACGCCGACAGGCATCGAGGGCTGCGTGGCCTTCGGCGAGCACGATGTCTCGGCAGAGTCTCGACAGCTCGAACGCGGCGAGGGTGGGGCGGCCTCCTCGCATGGTCGGGCTTCCGGAACGCATCACGGCCCTGGCCTCGTAAAACGTGCTCAATGCGTCACCGATGCCGGCGGCGAGGAACCGGGGAGGGCTCTCGACGATCACACGGGTGTCGACGAGCACGAGTTCGGGGGAACGAGGCTGGATGTCGATCGCCTCCACCACCCCTGCCTCGTCATAGATCACCGAGAGGGCGCTGGTCGGGGCGTCGGTGGAGCAGATCGTCGGGCACGACACGAACGGCACGCGCCGCTGTGCGGCGGCTGCCCGGGCGGCATCGAGCACCTTGCCTCCGCCCGCTCCGACAATCACCGCAGCCCCCAGGTTTTCAGCCTCGTCGAGGATGGTGCTGATTTCATGGAAGGTTGCCTCGCCGCCAAACGCGACGACCCGGTGCAGCCATCCGACGGCGTGGAACACCTCGGCCCACTGACGGGCAAGATGCTCTGTGGCCGTGTGCCCAGCCACCACCAACACTGGACCGCTGAGGCCGATCGACGTCATTTCATCCGCGAGCCGAGCGCTGGCATCGGGGCCCTGCACGTAGCGCAGCGGCGAGCAGAACACCATCGGCACGGGGGCTTCGGCGGGCATGGGCGACCTGATGGTCAGTAGCCGCCGATGTCTTCGGCGGTCACACGCGGAGGCTTGGGCGTGATGGGAGGAGGAGATGACGCCCCTGGGCGGCCGGTGGTGGAGGGCATGAGCCCACCCCGTGGCTGATAGGGGGCGCCGCCCGTTCCTGGGAGGAGCGACCGGGGACGGCCGGCGTTGAGGTCGGGCTTCGGACCGAGCGATCCATAGCCGGGCCTCGCTGCCGGGGCGCCGGCCCGCAGTCCTCCCCAGAAGGCGCCCGACGATGGGGGTGTGCCTCGGCCCTTGGTGGCGGTCGTGCCCGGGGCGGCACTGCCGTTGGTGCCCGACGACGACGTCACCGGTGTCGGAACACGGGTGCCCGGGAGGGTCGGTCGATCCGACGTGGTCGTGGCGCGAGAGGGCACTGGCTCAGGAGGCAGTCCATCGGGCCGGGCAGCGGCCTCGCCCACGTCGTCTCCATCGGCCGTGCGGGGCTTTCCCGTGACGGGATCGAGGCTGCTGTCGAGCTGCATCTCCATGCGGGCCTTGCGCATCCTCGCCTTGGCGATGGCCGCCTCCGAGGTGTCGATGGTGCCGTCGCCATTGAGGTCCCATTTTTGGACGAGTTCTTCGCGACTGGCTCCACCCGGGAGCGACGGCATGTTCCACTTCTCCCGCAGTCCCCCCGTCGGATCTGCTTCATCCTGCTGGCCGAGGCATGGCCTCCAACAGGCCACGAGCCACGCCACCGCCATCAGGGCTCCGAGCAGGCACCGGGTCCAACCACGAGACGACATGGCGATTCCTGTTCACCGAAGGCTGCGCTGACCACCGCATGTCATCTTACCGGTTCGGCGGCTGCCACCGCCAGCGACGAGGAGAGTCGTGCCGACGCCGCCTGGACGTCGTTTTCCGATTCCGCCATGAATCGTGTGGCGATGTGGCACGACACGGTGTGTCCACCGTGCGAGGTGGCCGACGGATCGACCGATCGACAGACCGCCTCGGCCAGCGGGCACCGCGGGTGAAAGCGGCAGCCTGGTGGCGGATTCGCCGGGCTCGGCACGTCACCCGGCAGCACGATCCTTCGACGACGACGATGGAGCTCCACCGACGGCACCGCCGAGAACAGGGCCAGCGTGTAGGGATGGAGCGCCGCCCGGCGAAGCTCGACGGCCTCGGCCTGCTCGACGATCCGCCCCAGGTACATCACCGCCACGGTGTCGGCGATGTATTCCACTGCGCCGAGGTCGTGTGACACGAAGAGATAGGTCAGCCCCAGCTGTTCCCGGAGCTCCACGAGAAGATTGATCACCTGGGCTTGGATCGACACGTCGAGCGCCGAAATCGGCTCGTCGAGCACGAGAAACTCGGGCTCGAGCACCAGGGCCCGCGCAATGGCGATCCGCTGACGTTGGCCCCCGGAAAACTCATGGGGGTAGCGATCGAGAGCCACGGACGGCATGCCGGTTCGGTCGAGTGCCGAGAGCATCCGCTCGCGTCGCGCGGCCGCATCGCCCAGGCGGTGGATGACAAGCCCCTCTTCGAGGATCTGCCGAATCGTCATCCTGGGATTGAGCGAGCCATAGGGGTCTTGGAAAACGATCTGCATGCGCTGCCGCATGCGTCGGAGCGCATCACCCCGAAGCGATCGAATCTGCGATCCGCCGATCTGCACGCTTCCACCGGTCGGCTCAACCAGCCTCAGGATGCTGCGTCCCACGGTGGTTTTGCCGCATCCACTCTCCCCGACGAGGCCCAGCGTTCGGCCGCGTGCGATGTCGAAGCTCACGCCATCGACCGCCCGCACGGCGCCGACGGTGCGTCGAAGAAGGCCGCGGCGGATTGGGAAGTGGGTCGTGAGATCGGTGACGCGAACGAGCGGATCAGGGGAGATCATAATGGGCCGACCTCCATCGGTCGCGGATCGCCGAGATCAGATGCGTAGGGGCAGCGGACAAAATGGCCTGGTTCCACCTCGATGAGCGCCGGTGGTTCGCTGGAACAGGCCGGGCCCTTCGCCGAGGCGGCGTGACGAGCATAGCCGCAGCGAGGATGAAATCGGCAGCCTTTCGGGAAGTGCTGCGGAGGGGGCACCATGCCGGGAATCGTTCGCAACGCCGGCCGGCCATGGTGTGTGACGTCATCAGTCGCAGGGACGTGATCAGGATCGGGCCGAGCGGCCAGAAGACCCTTGGTGTAGGGATGAAGCGGTCGCTGAAAGAGAACCTCGGCAGGCGCCTGCTCGACGATCTGGCCCGCGTACATGACCGCCACGTCGTCGCAGGTCTCGGCGACGACCCCGAGGTCGTGCGTGATCAGCAGGATCGCCGTGCCAAGCCGCTTCCGGAGATCGGCCAGCAGGTCGAGAATTTGAGCCTGGATCGTGACGTCGAGCGCCGTGGTCGGTTCGTCGGCAATCACGAGATCGGGTTCGCAGGCCAGCGCCATCGCGATCATGACCCGCTGTCGCATGCCGCCGGAGAGCTGGTGGGGGTATTCATCGATTCGGCGTTCGGGGTCGGCGATGCGCACGAGCTGAAGCATCTCGAGAGCCCTGCGGCGGGCATCGGCTCGGCTTGCGCCGCGGTGGAGGCGGACAACTTCGGCTACCTGATCACCGATCGTGAACACCGGATTGAGGCTCGTCATCGGCTCCTGGAAGATCATCCCGATGCGTCCTCCGCGCACGCCGCGCAGGGCCGGCTCGGCCATCCGGACGAGATCGGCCGGCCCGTTCGGGCCATCGAGGAGGATCGAGCCCGACTCGATGACGCCCGGCGCCGCGACGAGCCGGAGCACCGACATGGCGGTGACGCTCTTTCCGCACCCGCTCTCGCCGACGAGCCCGAGGGCGCGGCCCCGTTCGATCGCGAGCGATACGCCGTCGACCGCCGGCACACGGCCGGACGGCGTGTGGAAGGCCGTCACGAGATGGCGGATGTCAAGCAGCGGCATGGCCTACTTTCGCGCCTCCCGCAGCCGTGGGTCGGTCGCTTCCTGAAGTCCTTCGCCGATGAGGTTGTAGGCAAGAACGGTGAGGAAGATCGCGGTGCCCGGAAAGACCACGAGCCACCACATGGCGAGATTCGATCGTGCGCCATTGAGCACCGAGCCCCAGCTCGCCGACGGCGGGGGTGAGCCAAATCCCAGAAATGAAAGCCCGCTCTCGGTGAGGATCGCCGCGGCGATCCCGAAGGTGATGGGGACGAGAATCGGTGCCAACGCATTGGGGAGGATGTGTCGCACCATGATGCGGAGCGGTCCGGCCCCCGACGCGCGGGCCGCCGTGACGTATTCGCTTCCACGAATGCGGAGAAACTCACCGCGGGTGAGCCGTGCGATGCCCGTCCAGCCCGTGAAGCCGATGATCGCCATGGTGTGCCAGATCGACGGCTTTTCGATGATCGCCACGATCGCGAGGATCAGCACGAGCGTCGGGATGCACATCACGATCTCGGTGAGACGGCTCGTCACGCTGTCGATCCAGCCGCCGAAGAATCCGCCGATCGCCCCCACCACGATGCCGATCGTGCCGGCGATCCCCATGGAGACGAAGCCGACGAGCAAGGCGATGGTGGTGCCATGGACCATTTTTGCGAACACATCGACACCTCCCTGATCCGTGCCGAAGAGATTCGACCAGGTGGGGTGTCCTTGATCCATGGCCGGATTCTCCGGACGTCCAGGCCACTCGTCGGCGCGGACGGGACGGTAGGGATCCTGGAACACGAGGGGCCAGATCGCCCAGCTCTCGGGATCCTTTGCGGCAAGGTTCTTCGGATAGGTGCCGCGAAACTTGTCCTTCGCAAAGATGGCCGGCTCGAGTCGGCGGTCGAAGTAGCCGAGGCACGGGGCGTAGAGGCGGCCCTTGTAGCGACAGAGGACCGGTTTGGTGCCGGCGATCGCCGGGGCAAACACGGCGATGACCACGAGCAATCCGACGAAGCCGAGCGCGGCGATCCCCAGTGGCCGACGCCGGTAGCGCCGCCAGGCTTCCGCCCAGAATCCAGAAGAACGATGTGCCATCAGTCCACACTCACCCGCGGGTCGACGAGGCAATAGAGCAGGTCGGCGAGGAGCTGCCCGAGGAGCGTCAGCACGCTGAACATGAGCGTGAGGCCCATGATTGTCGGGTAGTCACGCTCGCGGATGCTCTCAAAAAAGAGCCGCCCCATGCCGGGCCAGGTGAAGATCTGCTCGATGATGATCGAGCCGCCCATCAGGGACGGAAGCGACAGGCCCAGCAGGGTCACCAGGGGAATGAGCGTGTTGCGGAAGGCATGTCGAAACAGCACCCGCCATGGTCCGGCCCCCTTGGCCCGGGCGGTGCGGATGTAGTCCTGACGTACCGCCTCCTCCATGTTTGCGCGGATGAAGCGAATGTCGTAGGCCAGGCTGACGTATGTCTGGCACGTGACGGGCAGGATCATGTGGCGGGCAACGTCGACGAGGCGGCTGCCGATCGGCGCGTCGGTGGGGAGGTCGGTCATCCCGAAGAGCGGCAGTTCCCAAGGGGTGCCCTTCGCCCATACGGCAAACACGACCTGAAGAAACAACGCCGCCACAAAGGTTGGGAAGGAGTAAAGGGCGTAGAGCGCGAGGCTCGTGAGCCGCTCGTCCGGTTTGCCGGCGCGAGCCGATGAGTAGAGCCCGATGGGTATGGCGAGCATCCAGATCAGCACGAACGCCGTTCCCGATACGAGGAGTGTCGGTCCCAGTCGTTCAGCGATCAGCGATGCGACCGGCTGCTTGCGGGTGATCGACCGCCCGAGATCGCCACGGAGGAGGTTGCCGGCCCATTGCAGGTAGCCTTCCGGCCACGACTTGTCGAGGCCGTAGGCGCGTTGCATCCGCTCGTAGTCGGCGGCGTTGATCTTTCGGCTCGGGTCTTCACCAAGCTGGGCCGTGAGCGGGCTTCCCGGCATGTTGCGGGCAAGCCCATACACGATCGTCGTGATCGCCACGAGCGTCAGGAGTCCAAGCAAGAGCCGTCGAACGAGGTAGGTTGCCATCGTTCACTCGGCTCGAGGCTTCCACAGGCTGCCGAAGCCGGGGGAGTAGTGGTACGGGCCACGGGGGCTGAAGACGTAGCCACGGAGGTCCTTCGAAAAGCCATAAAAGCTGTTTCGCCAAAAGAGCCAGAGGTAGGGCTGATCCTCGTAGAGAATCTCCTGGATGCGTGCGTATTTCTCGGCGCGACGGCCTCGGTCGAGTTCGCGCCTTCCCTCGACGAACAGGCGATCGACTTCGGGGTTGGAGTAGCCGGAATAGTTTCGCATCTCGCCGGTCTTCCAGATGTTCTCCGAGGTGTCGGGATCGGTTCCCGACCCCCAGCCGGAGAAGCAGGCCTGAAAGGAACGCTTCTGCATCGTCTCCTGCAACGCGGTGACCTCCACGGGTCGCACGTTGACGATCACGCCGATCTGTTCGAGGTTTTCCTTGAGGAGCGTGCAGATCGCGATCCGGAAGGGCTGCTGGTTGACCAGCAGCGTGAACTCGAAAGGCACGATCCGCCCGTCGATTTCCTTGTCGCGGATCCCGTCGTTGTCGTGATCCGTCCAGCCGGCCTCGTCAAGCAGGGCCTCGGCCTTGTCGAGGTCTTGCTTTCCGGGCGCCAGCTTCTTCGGGCCCGCCATCCACGATCCCGGTGGGAAGTTGCCGGCGCAGGGCTCATACAGCCCGAGGCAGATCTTTTCGAGCATCCGGTCGTGGTCGAAGGCGTAACTCATCGCCCGTCGAACCCGCCGGTCGGCAAAGAATGGTGTGTCGATGTTCCAGGCGAAGTGAAAACTCACCCACTCGGGAGCCGTGGCCTTGGTGTTGAGCCGATAGAAATCATCATCGATCGTCTGGGTCGTCCACTGCTCGGGCTGAAGCACCATTTCGTCGATCTCGCCCGACTTGAGCGCGAGGAGGGCCGTGTTGGGATCCTCGATGATTCGAAAGCGGACATCGCGAAAATAAGGCACATCGCGCACCTTCTTCCCCTTCACGGTGCTCCAACTGTCGCGACGCCGCAGCACGATCTCCTGGCCGCGCTTGCGCGAGACGATCTCGTAGGGGCCGCCGCAGATCGGCTTCTCCTCCAGGGCCACATGGGCCGGGCTGTCCTTGAGTGTCGGGTCGTCCTCCCAGGTCTTCTCGTAGACGTGCTGAGGGAGAACGGGGAAGTTGATGTTCCAGACGTTTGTGGCGAGCGGCTCGCGATGGAAGAAGACCAGCGTGCGGTCGTCGTAGGCGTGGACGCCGCGGAGCTGGTCGGTGCCGCTCCGCACGGCTGGTACCGGAACACGCGGATCCATGATCACGCGGTAGGTAAAGGCCACGTCGTGGGCCGTGATTGGCCGGCCGTCGCTCCACACGAGATCGTCTCGCAGCACCACTTTGTCGATCAGGCCATCGGCACTCGTTTGCCAGCTCACGACCGTTTCGGCATTGGCGAAAGGCTCGAGTTGGCGGTCGAATGAAAACAGTCCGAAGCCGGTCAGGCCGAGGATGTCGAACTCGGCATTGGAACTGATGAGGATGGGGTTGGTGCTTCCGAGGTCGCCGGCGACGTGACGATCGATGCGGGCCTCGAGATCGGCCGCCCCCTCGGCGGGAAGTTGTCCAAGGGCCGAGAGGATCGCGGCGTTGTTGGAGGGCGTGTCGTTTCGAAGGGTGAGGGCCTCTGCGACGGTGGCCTTCAGCGGCTCGGCATCCTGTTCGGCGCGGAGGAGGGTGAGGGCGTCTTTGACGGGCCGGTCAATCCACCGCGCGTCACGGTCGATGGTTTCGAGGGCGGGAGGCTCGAACGACTCCTCGACGGCCGGAGGCGGCGTGGCCGTCGCCCCCGATGCAGCAGCCGGCGCCTCGGGCTCGGCCACGAGCCGCGGCTCGTTCGTCCGCTGTCCACACCCGCCGAAAAAGAGCAGGGAAAGGCCCGTGAGGGCCACCCGGCGGGAGATCGAACAGCGCCGGCTCCCGGCAGAATGATGGGGCATGCAGGCCTCCCGACGCGTGGGAAAGCCCCGATGCTACGTGGCCGCGCGATGCTGGGTCAACCGCCGGTCTTGCGGGAGTCGACGGGAAAACGATGCCCGAGCTTCTCCCGCTTGGTGGCGAGATACCGTTCGTTGAACTCGTGGACCGTGGGCAGGATCGGCACCTGGTCAACCACCTCGAGATCGAATCCGCCGTAGATGAAGGCGTCGGTCTTCTTGGGATTGTTGGTGAGGAGCCTGACCTTTCGGAGACCGAGGTCCTTGAGCAACTGAATGCCCACGCCGTAATCGCGGGAGTCGGCCTTGAAGCCGAGTGCCAGATTCGCCTCCACGGTGTCGAGCCCCTGATCCTGGAGTTCATACGCCCGAATCTTCTCGACGAGGCCGATGCCGCGGCCTTCTTGCGGGAGATACACGAGCACACCGCAGCCTTCACCGCCGATCATCTCCAGGGCCATGTGCAGCTGGTCGCCGCAGTCACAGCGCAGGCTGTCGAGCAGGTCGCCGGTGAAGCACGAGGAATGGAGACGCACCAGTGGCGCCTCGCTCTGGGCCAGGTCTCCCATCACCAGCACGATCGGCTGCTGTGACTCGAACTTCACGCCGTAGGCGATCACCCGAAAGCGGCCCCAGTGGGTGGGGAGGTCGGCCTCGGCGATGCGTTCGACGAGCTTTTCACGGGTCCGTCGATGGCGGATCAGCTGTTCGATCGAAATCACGACGAGCTTGTGACGCGCGGCGAGCGCGAACAGTTCGTCACGATTGGCACGATTGCCGGAGTCGTCGAGGATCTCGCAGATCACCCCCGACGGAGGCAGGCCCGCCATCCGCGCCAGATCGACGGCGGCCTCGGTGTGGCCGGCGCGGCGGAGCACGCCCCCTTCCTTGGCAACGAGGGGAAAGAGGTGTCCGGGGCGGACGAAATCAGACGGCACGCTCGATGGATCGAGGATCGCGGCGACCGCCGAAGCCCGTTCGGCGGCGGTGATGCCGGTCTTCGCCGACTTGTGGTCAACCGGTACGGTGAAGGCCGTTCCAAGCGGTGCGGAGTTGGTCTCCACCATCATCGGCAGTTCGAGCCGGCGTGCCACGTCTGGCAGAATCGACATGCAGACCTGGCCGCGGCCCTCCTTCAGCATGAAGTTGACGATGGCCGGCGTGGCCATGCTGGCCGCACAGACGAAATCGCCCTCGTTCTCGCGATCTTCGTCATCAGCCACGATCACGACCTCGCCCCGGGCGATGGCGGCAACGGCGTCGTCGATGGAGGAAAATCGGGTCGGCATACGGGCGGCTGGGAAACGGCTGTGGAAGGAAGTGCTTCATTATAGGATGCACGCCGGTCCCCCGCTGCCGCTGGCATCGATCCACCCCCTTTGCCGTTCATTTTTCCGGCCCTGCCATGCTCGACCGTGAGGAATACATCGAACAGGCCTACCTGTTTCGATCGTTCGCCGAGCGCATCACGGCCGGGATCGCGGCTCAGGAATCCCTCACGGCCATCGGGCAGGAGGTGCTCGCGACATCGAAGCTGCCGATGGCGCTCGACTTTCTCGCGAGCGAACTGAAGCTCGTCGGCACGCTCTCCACGGCGATGGCCCGCCTGCGGCACTACTTCACCGACTTTCAGACGTTCGTCATCGCCTCCGCCGAGGAGGAAGGGGGCCGATTCGACATGCGCACGGCCCTGGCCATCCTCGAGCGAGAAGCAACCTACCGCGGTGACGGGGCGACACCCCAGGGATTGTTCGTCTATCGCTTCGAATGCCTTTCTCGGAACAGGCTCGACTACGGCCGTGGCCTGAAGGCGGTGGCGGCCGACGACATGTTCGATGACGAATGGAGGGCGTGGATCACGACGGTGTCTCGACAGGTGGGCCTCATCGATCTGGCGGACCTCGTGTATGTTCGCAGTCCCGAGTATTGGCGGATCGAGCGTCGCGATGCCGCGGTGGCGGGGCGACCCGTGCCCGAGCCCGATCGTGCGATCCTTTTCGGTGAGAAGGAGGGAAGGATCGCGCGGGCCAATCGTGGCAAGGACCCGCTCTTTTTCTTCGCCGCGCTTCAGCGGCAGTTGGGGTATCCGATCGTGCCACGGGTGATGCCTGCCACTCCGTCGGCGGAGTCGCCGGCCCTGCTCGCGCGGCGGCTCGAGCGGCTCGAGATGCGAGTCAAACTTCTCGAGGAAGAGTCGCGAGGCGGCATCGATCTCTCGCGGTTCGACCCCAAGAACTTTTCCATGCCGCGTGACGAATGAGTGCCTCGATCCTCCGCGGCGATGCCGCCTTCATTCGACAGGCCGTCATCAGCGCGGTTCGCCCCGAATCGCTCGTCAGCGCGAGGCTTTCCTGTCCGGGGCGTGAACTGTTGCTGGATGGGCTTCCCCTCGACCCGCCCGCCATCACCACCGGCCGCGTGATGGTCGTTGGCGGGGGCAAGGCGGCGGCAGCCATGGCGGTGGCCGTTGAGCGAATGCTCCACGACCGCATCGGCGCGAATCGGGCCGTCGAAGGCCTCGTGAGCGTGCCGGGAGGGGCCGGGGACGGAGGCGAGGGCGTCGAAGTTCGGGGCACGCGGCCGCCGGGCGTGAATCTGCCGACGCCCGAGGCCGTGGAGGCGACGGCGACGATGCGATCGATGCTCGCGGCGCTCGGCCCTGCCGATCTGGCCATCGTGCTCGTGACGGGCGGCGGTTCGGCACTCATCGAGGAGCCTCGTGCCGGTGTGTCGCTCGACGATGTGATCGCCGTCACCCGGTTTCTCTCCGGGGCGGGCGCCGACATTCGCCATCTCAATGTCGTTCGGCAGGCGGTGAGCGCCGTCAAAGCGGGGGGATTGGCGAGGGCGTGCCGATCGGGCCGGCTCCTGGCGCTCGTGCTCTCCGACATCATCGGCGACCCGCTCGACCTGATCGCCTCCGGCCCATGCATGCCCGTGCCACCGGATGCTCATGCGGCCCTCGAGGTTCTTCGTCGATGGTCGGCGCTCGGAGTCGCTCCGGCGATCACGCGGCTGCTCGAATCGAGCGCCGGCATGGGTGCTCCTGCCACCGAGCGATCAGCGACAGGCACGGGTGAATGGACGACGCCGTCGGGCTGCCGGGTGAGCCATGTGCTGCTCGGAACGAACGCAACCGCCGTGTCGGCCGCGGCGCATGCCGCGGCGGAGCGCGGCTATGAGGTGCTCACGCGCCATGCCACGCCGAGATCAGAGTCGGCCAATGACGTTGGTGCGGCCATGGCCGCCGATGCGGCGCGGCTGCTCGAGCAATCTCACCACGACGGAAAGCCGCGGGCGATGATCTGGGGAGGCGAGGCGACCGTGGCCGTTCCTCCGAAGCACGGCCGTGGTGGCCGGAACCAGCAGACGGTGCTCGCCGCGATTGCCGCGTGGCAGCGGTCGGGAGCCGAGTGGCCCCGCGGACTTCTCATCGAGAGTTTTGGGACCGACGGTGAAGATGGCCCAACGGATGCCGCCGGAGGGTGTGCCGGTGCCGACACGGTCTCCGCACTCAGCGGGGGCGTGGACGAGCCGCTTGCGAGGTGCGATGCCTATCCAGCGCTGGCCGGTGCCGGTGGCCTGGTCGTGACAGGCCCGACTGGCACGAACGTCGCCGACGTGCGAATCGTGCTCGTGCGGCCGTAACGTTCGCGTCGGGATATCGGCAACCGTCGCTCGTCGATGCGCGCGACGGGCTGTGTCTTTTGAAGGGCGACGGTGTCGAGCCGCTGGGTTCGTGCTCGTGTCAGATCACACGTCGCAGACCGTCACGGCTTGCTTGAGGCCGGCGACAGGGTCGCGGGTCGGGATGAACTCATGGCCCACCCAGCCCTTGTAGCCGATCTCGACAAGCTTCCGCAGGCAGGCCGGGAAGTTGATCTCCTGGTTCTCGTCGAGTTCGCCACGGCCTGGATTGCCCGCCGTGTGGACGTGGCCGATCACGTCCTTGCACTGCTCGATCCGGCGGATGAGGTCGCCGTTCATGATCTGCACGTGATAGAGATCGAAGAGCATCTTGACCCGGGGGCTGCCGACCCGGCGGCAGATGGTGGCGACATAATCGACGTCATCGCCCTGGTAGCCGGGATGCCCCTTCATGGGGTGCGAGTCGTCGCGGGTGTTGAGGTGTTCGAGGCAGATCGTCACCCCCTTCTGTTCGGCGTAGGGCGCGAGTTCCTTTAAGGCCTTGACGCAGTGGTCGGCCCCTTCCGCAGGCGAAATCTCGCCGCTCGTCGGCTCCTCCGCGTCACGCCACTTGTAGCCGGTAAACGCGATCACCGACGGGATGCCAAAATCCGCGCAGGCGTCGATCGTCTTCTTCGTGCAGGCGATCACCTCGTCGTGATAGCGAGGATTGTTGAGCCCCTTTACGAACGGAAGGCCTGGCATGCCGTTCATGGCGATGGCACTCGTGAGCCCATGCTTCTTGATGGTGGGCCAGGTGTCGGGATCCGACAGTTCGATCGAACGCACGCCGAGCTGCTTGGCGACCTCGCAGGTACGGTCCATGTCCCACTGCTCGCCGGCGACGTTGAAGCACCAGAAGACGATCGAGTGGTTGATGTTGCCCTTCAGCGGCATGGCATGGCTCCTGCGGCGATGATTGAAACGGGGGGCGAAACCGCCGCCACCCGCGGAGTACACTACCATTCACCTGCGGGTGTCGGAAGCATCCGCGGCACCATCCCAGAATCCCGAAGCCATGGCCTCACTGAAGCGCATTCTCGTCACCGGCGGTGCCGGTTTTCTCGGAAGTCATCTCTGCGAACGTCTTGTCGCCGACGGTCACGATGTGATCTGCCTCGACAACTTTTTCACCAGTCAGAAGTCGAACGTCGCCCACCTTCTCGGCTGCGGCAACTTCGAACTCCTGCGGCATGACGTCGTGCATCCGTATTGGCTGGAGGTCGACGAGATCTACAACCTCGCCTGTCCGGCGGCTCCCGGTCACTATCAATACAACCCCATCAAGACGATGAAGACGAGCGTCATGGGGGCGATCAACGTGCTCGGCATGGCCAAGCGATGCCGTGCGAAGGTGCTCCAGGCCTCCACGAGCGAGGTCTACGGTGATCCCGAGGTGCATCCCCAGCCCGAGACCTATCGTGGCGCCGTCAATCCGATCGGGCCTCGTGCCTGCTACGACGAAGGCAAGCGGGCGGCGGAGACGCTCTTCATGGACTACCACCGGCACAACGGGGTCAATGTGCGGATCGTTCGCATCTTCAACACCTACGGGCCTCGCATGCACCCGTACGATGGACGGGTCGTCTCCAACTTCATTCGTCAGGCCATCGAGGGATCCCCAATCACGATCTTCGGGTCGGGCAGCCAGACGCGGAGCTTCTGCTACCGGGATGATCTCGTCGAGGGCATCATTCGGATGATGAACGGGCCCGACGACTTTGTCGGGCCGGTGAACATCGGCAATCCTGGGGAGTTCACGATCCGCGAGCTTGCCGAGCTGACGCTGGAACTGGTGGGTTCGTCGTCGCCCTTGATCGAGAAGCCTCTTCCGGCCGACGATCCGGAACGGCGTCGGCCCGATATCGCGCTGGCAAAAAAGCGGCTGGGATGGGAGCCGACGGTGCCGCTCCGGGAAGGCCTGGAAAAGACGATCGCCTGGTTCCGCTCGGTGCGACTGTCCGACTTCCGGGCGCCGACGCCAAACTACTAGGTGGCATCCTTTCCGGCCCGATCGCGGGCCATCCATGCGCCGAGGCAGGCCACCGCCACGAGCCCGATGCCGATGCCGATGCCGATGCAGTCGTAGACCCAGTCGATCGGATCGGCATGCCTCCGAAACCAGGGCTGGGTCACCTCGTCAGCGATGCCGAACCCTGCCAGCCCGACGCCGAGCCGCGCGGCCCAGGATCGCCAGGGTCGTCCCGACGCCAGGAGTGCCGACCCCGCCAGGCTGGCGAGGGTGGCATAGGCGAGGAAGTGGAGTGTTTTGTCGGACGGCGCATTCGGGCCGAGCAGGTCGTCAGGTTTCGGATAGTGCGTCGCAAATGCAAGCACGCACGCGTACAGGGCCGTGATGGCAGCGAGGAGGCGGGCGATCGCGGGACGGCGCGTGGAGGGAGTTGGCGACGTCATGGCGAGGCGAGGCATGAGATGGGGCGGAATTTCCCCAAAGAATACACCAGTTTTTGCTCTTCGCCCGCCGGCTCCGGTTCGCTACTTTCCCGCCCTTCCCATTCGACCACCCGCCGGAGAGCACCACCCATGAGTCGCAAGGAACTCGCGTCGATCGTCCACGAACTGCTCGAAAAGGAAACCGGAGAATCCTACCCCGGGCTCGAGGAGTCGACGTCGCTTCGTGAAGGCCTCAATCTCGACTCGCTCGACATGGCCGGCCTGGTGCTCCACATGGAAAGCCGGTTCGCCATCCAGATCGAAACGGAGCTGCTCGAGAGCATCGCGACCGTCGGCGACATGCTCGACGTGCTCGAGCAGAAGCTCGAAAGCAAGGCGGGCAGGCACGCCGCCTGACCTGTGCGCTCCGTTCCCATTGTCACAGGGACGTTGCCCATGAAGCCATCGCCTGACCATCCGGGTGTCGTGCCCGCCGGCTGTGCCATCCTCGCCCATGCCGGCGTGGCCGTTTCGTTCACCGAGATCGCCGCTCTGCGCGACGCTCCCGTGCCGGAAGGGGCGCCGGCGCTGCCGGCCCGCTTTCTTCGTCACTGCGACGAACACACCGTGGTCGCGATGCGCGCCGTGCTCGACGCCATCGCGTCGATCGAGGTGCCGCTCTCGCTCGAACGCTGTGGCGTGGTGGCAGCGCCGTGTCAGGCGGGCCGGATCGCCACCGCCCGATCCCTCGCACAGCTCCCTGTGGGTGGGGCCGTCACCGTGTCGCCGCACATCGTTCCCCAGTGCTCGCTCCATTCCGTTGCCGGAGCGGTGAGCGTGGCCCTGGGAATGCACGGCCCGCACATCGGGGTTGGCGGTGGTCCCGACGCGCTCGCCGAGGGGCTCTTTGCCGCCATGACGCTCTTCCAGTGCGGTGCGGCGTCAGGGTGCGACTCGGCCTGGGTCATTGCCACGTCGTGGGATGAGGAGCCAACCCTCGCCGCCGACGGCACGCCGGAGGGAAACCCCGTCTGCCGTGCCGTCGCCATGCTCGCGACCGCCACCGAGATGGCGCCCCATGCCCGGCTGACGCTCGCCCTTCACATGACGGGGGAGGCCGGCGGCGCAGAAGCGATGCCCACGCCGCTCGCCTCGTTTGCCCGTGCCCTCGAGATGTGCGGCCATGGCATGGCCCTCGCCGGCTGGTCGGTCGCCTGTCCGTGGGGAGCTGAGATTCGTCTCGCCGTGCGTCCTGCTGACGATCGGCAGCAGGGCCTGGATCGCATGGCCTCGCTCAGCCTCCGCCGTCGGGAGGCCGCATGACCGCTGTCGATCGATCGTCACTCGAGCCCGTCGTCGTCACCGGGATTGGCGCGGTATCCCCCCTGGGGTCGTCGTTCGACGAGATCGCCGACAATCTGCTCGGCGGCCGCACGGGGGTTCGTGCCATCGATCCGGGTCGGTTTGCCCGCGAGCACGTGCAGTTTGCGGCTCCCGTCAGTGGGATTCCAGCGCCGTCGGAAACCATCTGCGGACTGTCGAGTGAGGCGTTCGGTCGGCTCGGACGCCTCGAGCGGCTCTGCCTGTCGCCGCTCGCCGCGGCGCTCGACGATGCCGGCCTCGCCACTGACCGGAGCCCGAGAATCGGCCTCGTCTTGGGAATGGGGGCAGAGCATCTCAAGGACTGGGAACTCGACTTTCTCGACGGTGGCTCGGAGGTGTTCGGCGATCGACGCGACCGCACGCTCGTCCACCGACTTGCGGGTCGGGTCGGGATCAAGGGGCCTGCGGTAACGGTGGCGGCTGCCTGTGCGTCCAGCGGCTATGCCATGGCCATGGGGCGCACATGGATCGACTCGGGTTGGGTCGATGCCTGCGTCGTGGGCGGCTGCGACATCCTGAGCCCCGTGGCGATTGCCGCGTTCTACAACCTTCGGGCGCTGTCCCGCCGCGCCGACGACCCGGCCAAGGCATCACGCCCGTTCGACGGCGACCGCGACGGATTCGTCATGGGCGAGGGTGGGGCCTTTTTCGTGCTCGAGCGGCAGCGCGATGCCCGTGCCCGCGGCCGGCGGATCCGCGGCGAACTCGCCGGCGTCGGCATGTCGAGCGACGGCGGCCACATGGTCATTCCAAGTAGCGATCCGGTTCAGTCGTCCCGGGCCATCACGGCTGCGATCACCAATGCCGGTGTCCGTCCGGATGAGATCGACTACATCAATGCCCACGCCGCCGGTACGCCGGTGGGCGATGTGGCCGAAGCGGGAGCCATTCGAACGGCACTCGGCGATGCCACCGATGCGATTCCCGTGAGTTCCACCAAGAGCATGTCGGGCCATCTGATCAGCGGAGCCGCTGCGTTCGAGGCGCTGGCGTGCCTCGCCGCCATCGACCGCCAGGCAGTGCCACCGACGATCAATCTCGATCGTCCTGATCCGCAGTGCCGCCTCGACCACGTGCCCCACGAGTTTCGTCCACGCCGGATTCGGGTCGCCGCCAGCAACTCATTCGGGTTTGGCGGCTCGAATCTCTGCCTGGTGCTCAAGGCTGCCTGATCCACCCTCGTTCACATCCGCGTTTCGGAGCCCACCTCATGACCTCTCCTGCCCTGCCCCCGGTTGACATGCCGACGATCGACGCCCTGCTCACGCATCTGGTCGATCACTGGCATCACTTCGAAGCAGAGCACATGGAGGAAGGCCTTCGTGGAAGGGTGTGTGACCTCCATCGCTACAACTTTCTCCTCTGGCATGAGGAAGACATCGCCCGCTCCCCGACGGTCACCGATGGCAGGATTGCCCAGGTGAAGCGGGCCATCGACCGCTACAACCAGCTCCGAAACGATTCGATCGAGAAGGTCGACGACTGGCTGATCGCCGACCTGGCCGACCGCGGCATCGCGGCGGCTGCGGACGCCCCGGCGGCGACCGAAACGCCGGGGGCTGCGATCGATCGGCTCTCGATCCTCGAACTCCGTCGCTATCACATGCGGGAGCAGATGGAGCGCAGCGATGCCTCCGGGGAGCACCGTGAGAAGGCGGCGGCGAGGATGGTGGTCCTCGATCTCCAGCGGCGGCACCTGATCGAATCGACGGGACGGCTGATGGCCGAAATCTATGGCGGGCAGCGGCCGCTTCGGGTGTTTCGCCAGATGAAGATGTACAACGATCCGATGATGAATCCCTATCTCTACAAGTCGGCGAAGGCCGCCTGAGCCGGGATCAGCCGTCGGTCACGGCACCTGGCAGGCGGCAAGGGCGAGGAGGGCGTAGGCAGTGGCGAGATCGGCCTCGCCCTCCATCCATCGTTCGTTGTCGTTCCGCCAAGAACCATCCGGCCGCTGGCGGGAGATGATGGCGGTGGAGAGTTCGTCCCGCCAGTCGTGTGCCGTGCCGGCATCATCGGTGAACGCATCAGCGCCAACGGCACCGAGCGACTTCGCAGCCGTGTGGAAATAGTAGTAGAGGCCGGCATCCCCCATGCCCGGGTTTTCTTCGAAGGTGTAATGCTTCGCGAGCCACGCGAGCGCCGCCGTGACGCGAGGGTCGTCCTTCGTGACCCCGGCATAGATCATGCTCTTGAGGCCCGCGTAGGTCATCGAGCCGTAGCTTCGAAGGCCTCCCTCCGGGGTCGTGCCGGCCTGGCTCTCGCCACCCGCAGCGGGCGTGTAGTAGAAGCCGCCATCGGGATTCTTCGGGGCGAAGGGAAGGGTGTTGTGGGGGCCAGGGAGATTCTGGGTGCGAGACACGAACTCGAGCGCCCGTTGGATGGCCGGGTCGTTTTCGCTGGTGCCGATCGAACGAAGGGCTTCGATCATGAACTGGGTGTTGGAAAGGTCGGGCCGTGATTTCTTGCCGTAGCCGGCGCCTCCGTAGGCCGGATCGGCGAGATCCTTTCCCTCGCCGTCATCCCACTGGAGGTTTTTGATGAACGCCGCAGCGTCGCGGATCGTGGGATCGAGCGAGCCGTCGGTGTTGCAGGCGGCGAGCGCGAGGAGGCCGATCGACGTTTCATAGTTGGCGGTGGGGGATCCCGGCGCGTAGAGGCCGCCGTCAGGCTGACGAAACGTGAGAAGGTACGCGAGGCCTTTCTGCACGGGGACCGCATTGACGGGCATGCCAGAACGGGCAAGCGCCGTCACCGCAAGCGCCGTCACCGCAGGCCCCACCTCGGCCGAAAAGCTTCCATCGTCGGCCTGTTCGTGGTCAACGAGAAACGTGGCTCCTTTGGCGAGTGCGGCGCGAATCGCCGGAGCATCGGCGGCATGACCAAACGTGGGGGCGGCCACAAGCATCGCGAGCGTGAGGGAAAACTGATGGCGCGTCGGTCGCATGATGAAGGGTCCGGTGGGGGTGGGATGACCGAATGATACGGCCTTTCATGCCCCGGGCGTACCGGTGAGATCCTTGGAGGCGTGGCGAAGTTTTCGCCATGGCTTCGGAATCGCGGCCCTGGGCCCAGAATCAGGGAGCGACGGGAAGGGCTCGCGGGAAGCCCGGCACCTGCTTCGCGGGAAGCTCGCGTCCCTGTTCGAGTCGCCACTCCTCACGGTCTTCGTCACTGGCGTAGAAGATGAGCCAGTTGGTGGGGTCGCCGTCCGGCGTGGCACTGCAGTCCCAGTGGACGTAGTTTTCGGGAAGATCGACCTGCTTCACCTTCGCCGGAAGGATGTCGCGGCGAATGAGCGCGTAGAGATCCCGATCCGAAAGGTGGTCGGCGAAATCGAGGACGATCCGCTTTTCGTAGAGGGCGTCGATCGTGCGCCAGAGCCGATCGCGAATCTGATCGTCGTCGAGCGTGCAGGCGGGCTGGAGGGCCAGTTGCGGCTCAAACCACATGGCCACCGGCGTGAGTGGCGCGAGTTCCCACGCCAGCATCGACTCCAGGTAGCGGTTTTCCACCGCCGTGGGGAGGCTGCGGAAATCGATCTCCCAGATCGACTCGTCCAGAAACGGCTCGATGGCCGTCCGGAGCTCGCCGTTGCGAATCAGGCAGTCGACTTCGTGCGAATCGGGATGATGATGAGCGAGGGGCATGCCGGAGGGGTTCCTCGGGGACACCTCCGGGCGGCCTGATCGCAGCCAGACCCCGGGGATGCAGCCTCGACGATACCAACGCCACGAAGGGCTTCAACGCTTTTGGAGCGGGATTTTGCCAGTTTCGTGGCTGCGAAGCCGTCACGACCGCTACGATGCGTCGACCTTTCGCCACCTTCCATGACGGCCAGGATTGCCTGGGTCACGCGAAGGTCGCCCGCCATCAGCCGGGGTTGGAAGATGGGCTGGCTGCCCCGTCCCGGCACTCGGTTTCGAGGGCCGAGATCTTCGCGACCCGTCGGGCGTGCCGGCCACCCTCGAACGGGGTGGACAGCCAGGTGCGGATGATTTTGTCCTGCACATCGGGGCCAATCAGTTCTGCGGAAAGACTCAGCACGTTGAGGTCGTTGTGCCGGCGGCTCATCTCCGCGGTCACTTCATCGTGGCAGGTGGCGGCACGCACGCCCGGCAGCTTGTTGGCCGCGATCGCCATCCCGACGCCCGTGCAGCACAGGAGGATTCCACGATCGACCGTGCCATGGCTCACGCGACGAGCGACATCCGCAGCGATATCGGGATAATCGACCGCCTGATCGCCATCCGATCCGCAGTCGACGACTTCATGCCCCATGCGTTCCAGCAGCCCCATGAGCCGCCGTCGAGCCGCCACGCCACGATGGTCGCTACCGATTGCAATCCGCATGAATCCACAGACTCCACCTGGCCGCCCGCCTGGCGGGCTTCGTCGCGCGGGTCACCGGGCCCGTCGTCGAACTCCGAGTGTATCCATTCTTTCGGCGACGTGCCCGCGGATCTGGGACGCGCATTTCCGGTAGGTTTCCAGCGTTCCACCCACGGGGTCGATCACATCCCGGCGTTCCGGCGAGAGCATCGCCACCCGCCCGCCCGCCTCGGGAAACTGGGTAAGGATTGCGGCCCGGTGGGAGGCCGTCATCGTGAGGATGATGTCTGCCTCCTGCACGAGGGACTCCGTCAGGGGCTGGCTCTCGTGGCCCCCAAGATCGGCCCCCATCTCCCGCATCACCTCGACGGCGTTGCCGCTGGCGGGACCGCCGCCCCATGCCGCCAGGCCCGCACTCGCCACGACCACTCCGTGCCGGTCGATCTCGTGGGGCTGGCACCCAAGCCGCTCCGCCACCAGACAGCGGAAGATCGCCTCGGCCATCGGGCTGCGACAGGTGTTGCCGGTGCACACGAAGAGCACCATGAGACTGGCAAGACGACGGAGGGTCTCTTCGCCAACGACGCCGGGGCGAATCACGCGAAAAGAATCATCGTCGAGCTCGATGGTGGATGGCGACTGGGCGTACCGGGTCCGACCGTCATCCAAGACAAGGGCCAGTGCGTCGGCAGATGCTTCGATCACGTCGGCGGCGGTGAGCGCCATTCGGTCCGGCGAAAGACAAGGCTCCGCCAGAACGATCGGACCAGGCAGCATTCGGAGGCAGTCGGCCAGCAGGGGGTGTCCTGGGACGCGAAGCCTAAGTCGCCCGGCTTCCACGAGCGCGGCGCGCGATGCGGAAGGCAGTCGTTGGACGAGACTCTCGGGATGATCATCGGGCACCACCATCGCCACGGGCCCGGGCCAGCAGCGCCGCGCGAGCCTCTGTCCCACCGGGGGGATGCGTGGGGCCCAATCGAGCGCCTCCTCGGCACTTTTGAGCGCCAGCGACAGGAGCGGCTCGTTGTCGCGGCGGGTGGCCAGGGGAACGAGCCGATGGATGGCCTCGGGAAAACGTCCGCTGGCGGCGACTACATAGTCGGTTTCCGTCGGAAAGGCGACACACCGCCCCTCGGCCAGCGCCTGCACCGCCCGATGCACGACATCGCGGGCATCGTCGGATCGGCGCACATCAATGACCATCGGCGGCATGGTGGAGTCCGCGGTCGGGGACCGAAACCGCCCAGCCCGCGAAAAACGGCCAGAAAAACAGGCTTCTCCTTCAAAACTACAGCGGTCAGCGCGGCCGAGTCAAGCATCACGGGCTGGGTAAACCGCGGAGCATGCGGCGGTTTGGAGACGCTTCGTGGTGCTGCGATGCCGGTCCGTTCGGGCAGGATTCGCGTTCGCTCGATCTTCACGGGTGGTTTTCGCCTTGTGGCGGCTCCATCGGGTCGGCTATTTCTCCGCGGCTTTCGCTGCCGCAACCCGGGGACGATCTCCCTTGATGGCCATCCGCACCACGTTGTCGAACTCCATGTCGCGGGGCCTGTGCGCCGTCGTGGTGGGCCTGTGGGGATTCTCACTCGTCGCCCAGGAGGCGGGTGAGCCGAGGCCGTTGCCGCCCGTCGACGATGCGAAGGCGGCTGATGCCGCGGCCAGAACCGAGGACGTGATCGTCGAAGTTCGCATCGAGGGCAACCGGACGACCGACGTTTCAAAGCTCCCGAAGCTCGTCACGAGAGCCGGCCAGGTCTTCGATGCCCAGGCGATCGAAGAAGACGTTCGCACGCTCCATCGTTCGCGGAAGTTCATCGACGTCCACCCGAAGTATGTCCGTGTCGCCGAAGGCGTGGTGGTGGTGTTTCAGGTGGTGGAGCGCCCGATGCTGGCCTACGTGAAGTATGTCGGCAACGAGCGAATCACGACCCGGACGCTGCGGAAGAAGTCGGAGATCGACGTGGGCGATGCGATGGATCCCTACGTGGTCGAGGAAGCTCGGCGGCGGATCGAATCGCATTACCACGAAAAGGGGTTCGAGGCGGCCCGGGTGACCACGGTCGAAGGCGACAAGGCGGGTGACAAGGGGGCGGTGTTCCTCATCGACGAGGGGCACAACCGGAAGGCCCTGTGGACGAGCTTCGTCGGCAACACCATCGCCAGCGATGCCCGCCTCCTCACGCAGATCAAGTCGAAGCCGGGCGTGCTCTGGATGTTTGGAGGCAACGTCGATCACGAGGTCGTCGAACAGGACGTCGAGGCGATCACCGCCTACTACCGGAGCCTCGGGTTTTTCCAGGCCAAGGTTGGCCGCGAGGTCGAGGTGGTCCACGAGGGCAGTCGTGACTGGGTGCATCTCACCTTCGTCGTCAACGAAGGCCCCCGCTACACGGTTCGCAACGTCTCGTTCACCGGCAACACGAAGTTCAAATCCGAGTTTCTCGACCGCGATATCAAGTTGAAGGGAGGCGAGTATTTCAACCAGTCCAAGATGGACGCCGACCTCAACCTCATTCGCGACATCTACGGCGGACGCGGGTTTGTGTTTGCCGACATCCGGGCCGATCCGCGCTTCCTCGAAGAACCAGGGCAGCTTGACCTGGTCTACAACATCGCCGAAGGACAGCGGTATCGCGTGGGGCAGATCAACATCCGCATCCGCGGCGAGCACCCCCACACCCGTCACAGCACCGTGCTCAACCGGCTGTCGCTTCGTCCCGGCGACATCCTCGACATTCGAAAGCTCCGAGACGACGAGCGGCGACTGAAGTCGAGCAGCCTTTTCCTCGCCGATGCAGCCAAGGGCGAGGGACCGAAGATCGTGTTCTCGAAGCCCGAGGCCACCGACAGTCGTGTGGCGAAGGAGCCGTCGTCGTCGAGGCCGAATGGCTTCCGCGGGCAGAGTCCCGACGAGGCGGTGATCGATCTCGTGGTCGAAGGGGAATGGACTCCCGAAGAACAGGCCGTCGAGCCACACGCCGCGCCCGAGGCCGCCGCGACACCCGTCACGATTGCCCGTCAGCCGGTGTGGCGTGGGCAGAGTCCTGTGGCCCCGGCATGGCCGGCCCAGCAGGCGTCTCCACAGCCGATGGTCGGCCAGCCGGCGTATCAGCAGCCCGTTTATCAGCAGCAGCCTGTCTATCAGCAGCCAGCAGGATGGCCGCAGCAGCCGGCACCGCAGCCGCTCGTGGCAGCTCCAGCGGCCGTGCCCTGGGGTGGTGCAGCGATCGCTCCGGCGGCCCCCAATGCCGTCGATTACTCGCGAACCGTGGCCCCCGCGGCCCCGGTCTACACCGTGCAGCAGCAGGTGGCCCCGGCCTATCCCGGGGCTCCTCAGCCCGGCATGCTGCAGCCGGCGATCGGCACGCCGGCCCCCTTCGGTGCCACCCCCGTGGTGCAGGCCGATCCGAATCAGCCACCGGCGTTCCAGCAGCCTGGCATGGTGCCCGACTTTGGTGCCGAGCCGATGCAGGTCTTTCCGGGAAGCGATCCCTACGTCGTGGTCGATGTTGACGTCGAGGAGACGCAGACGGGTCGCCTCATGATTGGTGCCGGCGTCAACTCCAACGCCGGCCTCGTGGGCAACATCGTCGTCGACGAGCAGAACTTCGACATTCTTCGCCTCCCGCGAAGCTGGGACGACATCAAGAACGGCACGGCGTTTCGTGGTGCCGGTCAGCGATTCCGTCTCGAGGCGGCCCCGGGCACCCAGTTGCAGCGGTACATGGCGACGTTTCAGGAGCCGTATCTCTTCGATACCCGAATTGGCCTGTCGCTGTCGGCCTCGTACTACACCCGGGCGTTCTACGACTGGGCCGAAGGCCGCACCGGCGGACGCATCGGGCTGGGCTACCAGTTTCAGTTTGCCCCCGACCTCTCGGTCAACGCCGGGTTTCGTGGGGAGAGTGTCGATGTCTACAACCCACGGATTCTCGCTCCCGACGTGGTCAACATGCTCGGCACGAACTCGGTGTATGGGTTCAGCGCGGGCCTGATCCACGACACCCGCGACAGCCCGTTCCTGCCGACCCAGGGGCATCTGGCGACGTTTGAGTTTGAACAGGTGATCGGCACCTTCGTCTACCCGCGAGGCATCGCCGAGGCACGGCAATACTTCCTGCTGAACGAGCGGCCCGACGGCTCCGGCCGGCATGTGCTCTCGATCGGCTCCGTGCTTGGCGTGTCGGGCAATGACACGCCCGCCTACGACAACTTCTTCGCCGGCGGCTACAACACCCTGCGAGGCTTCGTGTTCCGAGGGGCCAGCCCCCGGCAGACCGTCGCTGGCACCGAACCCGCACCGGGGCAGCCGGCGGCGATCGTCGGTGGGCCGTTCGAGTGGCTCAACACGATCGAGTACATGTTCCCGATCACCGCCGACGACACGCTTCGCGGTGTCGTCTTCACCGACTTTGGCACCGTGGAATCGAACGTGTCGATCAACAACATGCGCGTGGCCCCTGGTTTTGGCCTTCGAATCACGCTGCCCGCCATGGGGCCGGCTCCGATCGCGCTCGACTTCGCCGTCCCGGTGGCCTACGCCCCCTACGACAGCAAGCAGCTGTTCAGCTTCTTCGTCGGCTTCGCACGATGAAATCAGCTCCCACCCACTCGACGGCCAGTTCGCGAGAGCGAATCGTCGTCGTCTGCACGCAGTACATTGGCGACACGCTCCTCGCGATTCCGTTCCTGCGGAATCTGCGGCAAGCCCACCCGGATGCCGTCATCGATGTGTGCGCCCAGGGCGGAGCCCGGGCGGTGCTGGCGCACTGTCCGTATGTCGACGATCGGATCACCTGGTCGCGTCCCCCGAGGGAGTCGCGTGGCGGACTGCTCGGCGCATTCGCCGCCCTTCGGGCACAGGCGGGCTGGATGCGGGCACGGGCCTACACGCGTGCCTATCTCCTCAAGCCGTCGATGTCGGCCGCCCTGCTGGCGTGGCTCGCGGGCATCCCCGTGCGAATCGGGTTCTCCGGGGAATCGAGTCCCTTCCTCACGACGACCGTGCGGCGCCGGCTCGGGCGGCATCAGGTGGAGACCTATCTCGACCTGATGCGGGCTGAAGAGGCGGCGGTTGACGACGGCCGCAATGAAAACTGGATTCCGGCGGAGTCGGCCGCCCGCATCCGCCCGATCCTCGACCAGTTTCCACGTGAGCGGCCGAGGGTCTTCCTTGCGATCCAGTCAACCGATGTGCTCAAGCACTGGCCGGCCGATCGGTGGTGCCGGCTGACGCGGTGGCTGGTCAAGGATCGTGGCTGCGAGGTGTTTCTGTGTGGCGGGGCGGCCGATCTGGCCGCACACGACGCGCTTGTCGACGCCATGGGCGCCGACGTGGCTCGTCATCTTCACGACCTCTCCGAACTGGTTCCCCTGGCCGACGCCGCGGCGCTCATGCAGACCATGCATCTGTGCGTGGGCGTCGACACGGGGCTTGTGCACCTGGCCGCCTCGGTGGGAGTGCCGACGGTTGTGCTCGCCGGGCCGACCGACCCAAACCGTTGGGCGCCGTGGAAGACGCCCTCGGTCACGCTCAGGTCGTCACGCGTCGTGCCGTCGTTGTGGGAGCGGGCGCGGGCCATGCTGGGACACACGTCCCACCTCGAGTGGCCGCTCGGGCGAGCCGATGCTGCCGACATTCCCTTTGAGGATGTCGAAGCGGCGGTGAAGACAATCCTTCCGTGTCAGCCGTTCCGATCGCTTGACCTCACCAGCGGAACGTATCGATACGAGGTGCAGTGCGATCGTATCGCAGATCCTCGGTCACCTCAGCCGATCGATGTAGTGGCCGAGTGAGCGAGGTCGCGCGCCGCGGATGAGCCGGCGACAAAGCCGCTGGCCCAGGCCCAGTGGAAGTTGAAGCCGCCGATGCGGCCGTCGACATCGAGCACCTCGCCCGCGAAGTAAAGCCCCGGGCAGACGCGGCTCTCCATCGTCTCGAGCCGAATCTCGTTCAGTGGGATGCCCCCAGCCGTCGCTTCGGCCACCGTGAAGCCACGGCTGCCCGTGATCGGAAGCGGTGTGGCCACCACAGCCTGGGCGAGCGATCTCCTGGACTCACGGGAAAGATCGCCAGTCGGCGGGGCGCCAGTCGCCTCGCAGAGGCAGCGGACGAGTCGCTCGGTGAGTTGTTGACGAAGCACGCCGAGTGCTCCACGCCGTTGCCCGTCGATCAGCATCCGATCGACGGACTCGACGGTCTCACCGGGCAGCCAGTTGATCGACAGCGTCACCACGGGATCGGCATGCCGGGTCACGAGCACGTGCCGGCTGACGTCGAGCACCGCCGGCCCCGAGAGCCCCAGGTGGGTGCAGAGCGTGCTGCCGGTGGTTTCGAAGAGCCGCCTGCCAGCCGCCGATCGGAGCGTGAGCGTGGCGGGGAGTGCGAGGCCGGAGAGTGACGCAATCCAATGGCCGTGAGGGAGGAGCAGCGGCACGAGCGCCGGCACAATTGGGTCGGTGAGCGAGTGGCCCAGGGATCGCGCGAGATCGAAGCCACCGCCGTCGGAGCCCGATTTTGGCAGGGACTTCCCGCCGGTGCAGAGAATCACCCGGCGGGCCGGAAGAACCCCGGAGGGCGTGACGACGGAAAAGCCTTCGTCGGTTCGTGCCATGGCGGTGACCTGGGCCGGATGGAGCAGTGTCGTGCCGGCTTCGCTCGCCGCGCGAAGGAGGGCATCAAGAATCGTGCGAGAGGAGTCGGTGATGGGAAAAAGTTTCCCGGTGTCGGGCTCACGGTAGAACTCGACCCCGTGTTCACTGAAGAAGCGGGTGGTGTCGGCGACGGAAAAACGTCGAAGCACCTTTCGGATCGCCGGGGGTGATGCGCCCGCGTAGTCGAGCTCGGAGACGGCGTGATGGGTGACGTTGCATCGTCCGCCTCCCGACACGAGGATTTTCGCGCCGAGCTTTCGTGCTCCATCGACCGCCACCAGGCGGAGGCTCCGGCCTGCCGCCATCGCGGTCCGCCCGGCCCAGGTGGCCGCGAAGAGTCCGGCCGCTCCGGCGCCGATCACGAGGATATCTGCAGGAGCGGCCGGAGAGTCGTCTGAGCACAACGTCATGATGCGGTGGACCGCTCAACGGGACGGTTCGGCTTCCGAATCACGAGGATGAATCGCCACGTCGGCCACCACCCGTTCGGCTGACGGCAGCGTGAACGACAGCAGATGGAAGCCGTCGTTGGACCGCTCGCGGGGCGTGGGGGGCGTGGCCGCTTCCACCTGCCACGCAATCGATGCGTGATCGGACGTCTCCGCAAGGATCGTCAGTTCGATGGCCCGTGCTCCGTCACGGAGAACCGCCCGATGGCCGTCGATGACCGGTTTCACGTCGACGAGCACCTGCCATCGGACGCTGCCGGCGGCATCGGTGAACAAGTCTCGGACATGGATCGTGCGACGGGAGGCATCGAAGGCGATGTCACGGGTGACTGTCGTCGCGAGGGTCTGATCGCGGAGTTGGTAGGCGGAACTGAGATCAACGTGAGCACGGAATGGCTGGGCATCGACCTCGGCCACGAGTGGGCATGGGACGCACGCAGGATTCTGGAGAGCCCCGTCGATCATCGGGACGTTGTGGGATCGCGAGTTCACCCGGAAATAGGTCCATCGCTCACGACTGAAGTAGCCGGGGAGGTTGTAATCATCGGAGCCGAGGTCATGGATCCAGCGACGTCCGCCCCATTCGACCACGAAACTGCCGACGTCCATGTGCCCGTGGCTGGCACCGGGGGTGCCTCCCTTCACGGCCAGGAAGAGGGCGTCGGGGTCGCGCCACGATGTGCGAAACGCGGCCATCGGCTGCTCGCCACGGAAAGCAGCCGCCAACGGAAGCACGGCTGCCGCATTGGGTGGGCCCGGCAGCCAGAGCAAGTGGAGGGGGAAAAAGCGGTCGTTCGTGCCTTCGATCTCGAGCGCGGGAGCGAGCGATTCGAGCTGGTCGCGGAGGTCGGCCACGATGGCCGGATCATCACACCGCGCGGCGAGCCAGCCGCGGGCGGCGACCACGCGATCCCGTCGCGGTGGGGCATCGGCGAAGTTGAAGAGTGTTCCGCTCGGCCCACGGGCGTGGGCCATGAAGGAAGGGCCACGCAGCAGCGCGTCGGGAAGCGGGGCCTCGCCATGCAGTGTGTGGAGGAGGATCAGACCGAGTACCTGGTAGCTCGTGCCATAATCCCAGTAGGACGGTCCTTCCGGATAACAGCCATCGGGCTCATAGAACCGGGTGGAGGCCTCGATGATGCGGCGGCATTCGGCGAGAAGCGGGTCGTCGAGGTCCTTCGGCTCGACGGCCGATGCGACGATCGCCATGCCGATGCCGGTCGCGCAGACCTGCGACCAGTTGTTTCGCACTCGGGTCCACGGGGCGTTCTGTTCGACAGATTCGCGAGCCGGACGGATCGCCTTGTCGAGCAGGGCCTGGCGATAGCGGGCGCGTTGATCCGGATCGAGCTCGTCGTGGAGCCAGTCGAGGCCAATGGCCACCGCCGTCGCCATCTCGGCCGTGTCGAGGAAGTGCGGAGGGTGCCAGTCCGGGAGGCCGCATGCGGCATCCAGTTCAACCACACAGCGGTCAACATGCCGTCGGTCACCGGTGAGCTTCCAGGCCATCGCCGTGTGAAGCACCGTGTCGAGCGCCCGACGCGACTCATGGAGCAGCCTTCGGCCGTCCGGGATGAGATACGCACAGGGACGCTTTGCATGGGCACGGTCGGCCGTGTCGAGGACGATGCGACGCAGCCTGGCCATCAAGGGATCGGAGCGACAGCGATCGTCGATCGTCGGAAACTGGTCGTTGGTGGCGATGAGCCGCGGGTGCCGCGGAAGGTCGGCGGCTTGCATGGGCGCACCGCCTCCGCCGCACGCAAGCACGACCCCTGCCGCCACAGCAACTGCTCGGATGGCTACCACCGGTGATGCACCAACGGGCGGATGAGTGAGTCGTAGACCTCCTGCACGGCCTCCATCGTCTCCGGGCTGGGGGCGGGCAGATCGGCTGCCCTCGCATTCTCGATCACCTGGGAGGCCCGGCGTCCTCCGGGAATCACGGTGGTCACGGCTTCGAAGGCGAGGATCCACCGCAGCGCGAACTGAGCGAGTGAGACGCCGGACGGAACAAACGGGCGGAGCTGCTCGACGGCCGCGAGCGCCGCGGCGTAGTCGACGCCCGAAAACGTCTCGCCCCGGTCAAACGCCGCACCATCACGATTGAACGCGCGGTGATCATCCACAGGAAAGGTGGTGTCGGCTGAGAACCGTCCCGACAGCATGCCGCTGGCCAGGGGGACGCGGGCGATGACGGCCACGCGTCGTCGCACGGCCTGTTCGAAGAAAAGTTCCGTCGGGCGAAGCCTGAAGGCATTGAAGATGATCTGCACGCTCTGGACATTCGGGTACTCGATCGCCTTGAGTGCCTCTTCGACCTTCTCCACACTCACGCCATAGAAGGCGAGCTTGCCCGCCGACACGAGGGCGTCGAGCGCCTCAAAAACCTCGGGCCGGTAGTAGACCTCGGTGGGTGGACAGTGAAGCTGCAGCAGGTCGATCCGTTCGACGCCGAGGTTGGCAAGGCTGCGATCGACGAATCCCGTGAGGTTGGCGGCCTTGTAGCCGTCGGCAGCATGGGGGGAGAGCCGGCGACCTGCCTTTGTCGCGATGACAAAGGGATCGTTTCGCTCACGGCGAAGACGGCCGACGAGCCGTTCCGAGCGACCATCGCCGTAGACATCGGCGGTGTCGAAGAACGTGATGCCGGCATCGAGCGCGGCATGCAGGGCCGCCATCGATTCGGTGTCGTCGGCGCCGCCCCATTGGCCGCCGCCGATGCCCCAGCACCCGAAGCCGATCTCCGAAACCAGCCAGCCTGTCCGTCCGAACGTGCGTGTGTTCATGGTGGAAGTGTGGAGGATCATCGCCCATGGTGCCAGCCAGTGTGGCCGAGCCGCCTCAGTCTGGCACCATCCAGGCCAGCGGGCCGGTCTGAAGCCAAACGAGAAGCCCCATCAAGGCGGCCAGCGCCACGGAGTGGGGAAACACCCGGCGAAGAATCACCCCCTCACGGCGATGGGTCCCCGTTGCCGTCGCCGACACGACGATGCTCTGCGCATCGATCATCTTGCCCATCACGCCGCCGGTGCTGTTGGCGGTGCAGATGAGCAGCGGATCGAGCCCCAACTGCTCGGCGGTGACTCGCTGCAGGCTGCCAAACATCGCGTTACTCGACGTGTCGGACCCGGTGAGCGCCACGCCCAGCCATCCCAGGAGCGGGGCGAAGAAGGCATAGCCGCTGCCGGTGGCGGTGAGGGCGAGGCCAAGCGTCACGTCGGTGCCCGAATACCTGGTGACGAACGCGAGGGCGAGCATGGCGGCAATGGTGCCGAGAGACTCCCGGAGCGACCGCACGGTGTCGAGAAAGATCATGGCGGCCCTCCGGCGGGGAATGCCGAGCCACGGGATCGACACGAGCGCCGCGGCAAAGATGCCGGTGCCGGCGGCGGAGAGCCAGTTGAATCGAAAGACAGCCCGTTCGATCTCACGTGGCTCGCGTGTCGCCGGGGGCACCTTCGCGACTCGGCCATCCAGAAAGGGCACGGCAAACGACGGCACGGCAACGGCTGCGACGAGGCCCGTCGACGTTCGCCGGCCCTCCAGCACATCCTTCACGACCGGCAGGCCCCAGGCGAGCACGGCGAGCGACAGAAAGACCCAGGGCATCCACGCCCACGCGATCCGCTGCGCCGGGTCGTGCGGGGTCGACGTGTCGGCTGAAGACGATGCGTCGATCGATCCGTGCCGCCAGAGCGCCGCGGGGCGCCACCACCGAAGGAAGAGGGCGAGCGCGAGGAGGCTGGCAACGCCGCCGACCACGTCGACGAGTGCGGCGCCGTGATGGGTGGCCATCGCGTATTGCACGGCCGCGAAGGTGCCGCCGCAGACGAGCACCGCGGGCCAGACGCCAAGGAGCCCTTGCCACCCGGCCATGGTGCCGACCATCCAGGCTGGCACGATCAGTGAAAAGAAGGGAAGTTGGTGGCCCGCCATCGCCGAAATCGCCCGCTCGTCGAGGCCCGTCACGCGTGCGAGGGTGATGATCGGCGTGCCGAGGGCGCCGAACGCAACCGGCGCGGTGTTGGCGATCAAGGCGAGGCAGGCGGCCTCGATGGCGGGAAAGCCGGCTCCGAGGAGCAGTGCCGCCGAGATGGCGACCGGTGCACCAAACCCCGCGGCGCCCTCGAGAAACGCTCCGAAGGAAAACGCGATCAGCAGAGCCTGGAGCCGATGATCGGCCGACAGGCCCATCACGGATCGCTTCATGGTGTCGAGCGCGCCCGCTTCGACGCACAGGCGGTACAGGAACATCGCGGCAACGATGATCCATCCGATCGGGAAGAGCCCGAACAGCGCCCCATGCACGGCGGCTGCCGCCGCGGCATCGGCGGGCATGCCGAACACCCCGACGGCGATGGCCAGAGCCGCCGTCAGGCCCGCGAGGGCAGCCTGCCTGCCCGACCATCCGGCGAAGGCCAGGAGGCCGAGCAGCACGGCCAACGGCACGGCCGCCGCCAGCGTGGAAAAAAGAGGCGATCCCAGCGGGTCGTAGGCGTGTTCCCAGGGCATGACGACCGGTCCTACGGCCTCATTCCTTGAGTGACTTCAGGAAGGTGATCACGTCGAGGAACTCGTTGGGCGAGAGCGTGGCGGCCAATCCCTCAGGCATGCTGCTCTGGCGAAGCTGGGTGCGTTCATCGATGTCGGCCGTTTTGATCTTCTTGGAATCTTTGCCGTCGAACACCACGACCTCCTCGGGAGTTTCGCTGATGAGGAGGCCGACAACGCTGCGGCCGTCATTGAGGAGAATCGACGTGGAGAGGTACTTCTCCGCCACGTCGGCATTCGGGTCGATGATCGACTCCACCAGCTTCACGCCGGCCAGCCGCTTGGCCACGCCATTGAGGTTGGGGCCGAAGTCGGAGCCTTCGTTGAGGGCGCGATGGCACGAGATGCAGACGCGACGGAACACCACCTTGCCGTTGTCTCGACTGCCTCCCTTCATGTCGGCAAGGGCCTGCATGGCCTTGTTCCGGACCTCGTCGGGCTGCGGTTCCTTGCCGGTGAGGAGCGACAGGTAGGGAATGATCTCCTGGGCTTTCTTCTCGAGCCCGAGAACGCTGTCGACGATCTTTGACGCCGGTGATCCTGTCCGCACGAAACGTCCTGCGGCATGCTCCGGCCGCCAGGCCGGGAGGTTCGCTCCCAGGGCCGCGTCGCAGGTGTAGGCGACAAAGCGATCGGTCGGCTCGATGTCGGCGGCGGTGACCACCGCCTTCATGGCCGTAAGAGAGGGGACGAAACTGAGGCCGCGCACGGCTTCGCATCGCACACGGGGATGGGCGTCTGAGGCACGGGCCACCAGCAGCGGCAGCGCGTTTGGCACCCGCGACCGCTCGTCGGCAAGCACCCGTGTGGCCGCCGCCCTCGCATCGGGGGTTTGGGCGGTGAGCACCGTCGTCAGCAGGGAGGCGTCAACGGCGTGAAAGCTCTGCTGCAGCCACAGCACTTCGGTTTTGAGCCGGTCGAGGACGTCGACAGGCAGCGTGGCGGCATCGAGCCGTGCAAGCCAGTCGGCGGCCGCGGCGAGGACCTCGGCCTGCGGCCGTGCCTGAAGATCGGCCCGGGCACGGTAGCGGGTTCGCCATTCGGGCGCCTTCAGCTGCTCGAGCACCTCCAGCGTCGTCTTTCCAAACTGCGTGTCGGGAGTGACGAGCGGCTTCTCGGTGTAGATGAGGCGGTAAATCCGCCCCTTCACATGGTCACGATTTGGGTCGCGCTGGCTGTACTGCATGTGGCCGATCAGCGGATTGGCCCAATCGCCAAACCAGAGCGCGCCATCGGGCCCGATCTGCGGATCGACGGGCCGAAAGTGCTTGTCGGTGCTCTTGAGCAGGTCGAACGCGGTCGCCGGGTCCTTCGGATCGTGGCGGACGCGCTCGCCCCGGTAGCCTGCTCCATCGTCCGAAATGGTCCATCGGGGAAGGCCGTTCATGTTGATGACACAGGCGTAGAGAAACTCGTCCTGCACCTCGGTGGGAAACTGCCTCGTACGGAGGTATTCACTGCCGACCACCGGTCTCATCTTCTCCGTGTCGAACACGGCATTGAGGCCCTTGCGGCCACCGTATTGAGCACCCGAAAGCGGTGTGTCCCAATGCTGGGACGCGCCTGTGCCATCGCCGCAAATGCCCTGGCCCCACTCGTTGAACACATAGCACCAGGGGTTGCCGTAGCCTGGCGTCTTGAAATGGGACAGCTTCCATGTGCGAGGGTCGAGCACGTAACAGCCCGACGATCCGAAGTTTCGAAATGGCCCCCACGGTGTTTCGACGGCGGTGCTCATGGAGACCCCTTCGAGCATGTGAAGTAGCCCGCCAGGACTCGCCTCGAAGGCACCGATCGTGTGGTGGGTGTCTTCGGTGGCCCAGCCGTCGAGGACGTGCACCACGACGTCCGCCTTGTCGTCGCCGTCGGTGTCCTTGAGCCACAGCATCCGTGGCTGATCTGTCACGAGCACGCCACCATTGAAAAACTGGAATCCGGTCGGGCAGTGGAGACGGTCGTAAAACACGGTGCTCGTGTCGGCGGCTCCGTCGCCATCGGTGTCTTCGAGAATCACGAGCTTGTCCGCCGGCGCAGGGTCACCAGGCCGCCACTGGGGATAACTCGGCATGGTTGAAACCCAGAGCCTCCCCTTCGAGTCGAAGGCGAGCTGTACGGGCTTGGCAATCTCCGGAAACCGAGACTCGTCCGCGAAGAGTTTCATCTCGAAGCCTGGCGGCATCGTGCAGGTTTTGATGAGGTCTTCAGGGGAAAGGATCGTCGGGCCTCCTTCCGGGTTTTCGCTGTAGGCCTGACGTGGCTCACCAAATCGCGTGTCGGGCACGATCAGGTCGCCCGTGGCGGAGTCGTCGGGCCGGTCGGGCACCGCCTTGCCTTCCGCGATGTCCCAGATCCGCCGGTCGCGAACGGCCGCCATGTTGCGGATCTTGAGATACTCCCGTGGAAACGTCTCGGTATCCCAGGTGCGGCGCCCGCCGTAGACATACCAGCCATTGAGCATGCGGTAGTCCTGAAGGTGCACCCACGACTTGTCATTGACCGCGGCCCGAAGTTTTTCGAAGGCATCAGCGGAGAGCTGGCTGGAGGCCGGCCCGCCAAACAGGCCGCGATCGAGCACGCCGGCCAGAAAGTCGTCGCCTGTCTCGTTCACATGGCAGCCGTTGATCGTGTAGTTGAGACCAGGCTTCGCGTCGAACTCGCGCTTCGTGGCGTCGAACACGTCGACGAAGGCAATGCCCCGCTTCTCGGCGATCGCACGGGCGGCGTCGCGATAGCGCGTGAGCATGGAGTTCTGGGCCGCTGCATCGGGGAGGAGCGGATCACCGCTGTCCTCGACGGCGATCGGCGAGACGATCACGAACCGTGGTGCCGCGTTCGTGTCGTCGCGAGGGTATTTGGAGGTGAGTTCGTCGAGCAGTTTTTCGTAGCTGCCGGCGAAGGCAGCCAGCCTCTCTGGTCCGGCGAAAGACTCGTTGAACCCGAAGAACAGGAGATAGGTGTCGGCGCCGAAGGCGGCGATCGGGTCATCGAGTTTGGTGTAGTCGCTGGCCCGCTGGCGGTTGCCGACTTCGTCAGCCGGTCGGCCGAAGTTGCGGACGACAAGCCGCTTCCCAGGGAATCGCTGATGCAGGAGCGCCTCGAAGTGGCCAAACAGGTTCATCCGTTCGGCGGTGGCGTTGCCGACCAGGGCAATTCGCTCGTCATCGATCAGTTGGAGCGGCAGGGTGCTCGGGGGCAGGCTCGGCCGCGCCGGTCGCGGGGGAATCGCAAGCAGGCTCCGGGCCGTCGCGAGTTGATCCTTCTCCTCCGCACGGAGTTGGGCGGTCCAGGCCACGGAGGCGAGGCCGGCGATGATCGCCAACGCCGACGCGGCGAGGCCGTGGCGCGGAGAGGGGGGGCGGTGCATGAAATAATCCTTTGGCAGTCGCGCTCGGAAGGGCATGCGTGGAGCGAGACCCGACAAGTCTATCCGCCCGTCGTGGCGCGACGCCAGCAGCCCGTTGGTCAGGCCAATAGTTCTTTCACCACGCGGGCGGGCTCCACGCCGGTGAGCCTCATGTCGAGGCCGAGATGGCGGAAGGTGAATCGCTCGTGATCGAAGCCGAGGAGATGGAGCACCGTGGCGTGAAAATCTCGGATGTGCACCGGGTCCTTCACGATGTTGTAGGAGAAGTCGTCGGTCTCGCCATGGATCACACCGCCCTTCACACCGCCCCCTGCCATCCACATCGTGAAGCATCGTGGGTGGTGATCACGGCCGTAGTTCTCCTTCGAGAGGCCTCCCTGGGAATAGACGGTGCGGCCGAACTCGCCCCCCCAGATCACGAGCGTGTCGTCGAGGAGGCCTCGGTTCTCGAGGTCTTGGAGCAGGCCGTAGCACGGCTGGTCGATGTCTTTGCAGCCATTCTTGAGGCGGCCCACGACGTTGGCGTGCGTGTCCCAGTGGTTGAGGTAGATCTGCACGAACCGCACGCCCCGCTCCACCATCCGGCGCGCCATGAGCACCGAGTTGGCGAAGGTGCCGGGATTCGTCACGTCGTCCCCGTAGAGGGCGAGTGTCTTGGCATCTTCGGAAGCAAGGTTGGCGAGTTCGGGAACGCTCGCCTGCATGCGAAAGGCCATTTCATACTGGGCGATGCGGGTGCGAATCTCGGGATCGCCGATCCTCTCGAGAGAGCGTTGATTGAGGGCCTGCAGCCCGTCGAGGGCCGCGCGTCGAATCTCCGCCGGCACACCGGGAGGGTTTCCGATGTAGAGGATCGGGTCGCCGGCCGAGCGGAAGCTGACGCCGGAATACTCGCCGGGCAGAAAGCCGCTCGACCAGAGCCTGGCGCCGATGGCCTGGGGCTGTTCGGGCTTGGTTGACCGGGCGACGAGCACGACGAAGGTGGGGAGATCGTCGTTGAGGCTGCCGAGGCCGTAGCTCGTCCATGATCCCAGACAGGGGCGCCCGGTGATCTGATTGCCCGTCTGCATGTAGGTGATGGCCGGTTCGTGGTTGATCGCTTCGGTGTGCATCGAGCGAATGAAGCACATCTTGTCGACCAGCTTCGCGGTCCACGGAAGCAGCTCGCTTACCCACATCCCGCACTCACCATGCTGGGCAAACTTGAACACGGACGGTGCGATCGGAAACCTCGCCTGGCCGCTCGTCATGGTGGTGAGTCGCTGGCCGTTGCGCACACTCTCCGGGAGGTCCTTGTCGTACCAGTCGTCCATCACGGGCTTGTAGTCAAAGAGGTCCTGCTGGGGTGGTCCTCCGACCATGTGGAGGTAGATGACATGCTTCGCCTTGGGAGGGATGTGCGGCTCGACCATGCCTCCCACACGCTTGGCCGTCTCCGCGGCAGCCGACGGCAGGCCGCCTCTGGCCAGGGCGGCGATCGCCGCACCGCCAAGGAGGTGGCTGCCGCGCTCGAAAAAGCGTCTTCGGGTGAGCGTGAGTCCAAGCTCGTCGAGGGGTGAGCGGATCGGCGGGTTCATTTGCACAGCGTCTCGTCGAGGTTCATCAGTTCGCTGGCCAGCAGGGTCCAGGCCGCGAGGGTTGAATGGTCAGCGGCACGGGCCTTGGATTCGCCAACCTTCACGAGGGCCTCGGCGTCGTCCGGGTGGGCCTGGTAGTGGGTGACGAAGGTGTTCAGGGAGCGGCGTGCGACCTCCAGCTCATCGGGGTCGAGTCGTCGTGAGAGGAGCCGCATGGCCATCGACGCGATGCGGGCGTCGTCGGTGGTGCTTTCATCTTCCAGCGTGCGATCGGCCAAAGCCCTCGCCGCCTCCACAAACTGCGGATCATTGAGCGTGACGAGCGACTGGAGCGGTGTGTTGGTTCGCTCGCGTCGGACACAGCAGGTTTCCCGCGATGGGGCATTGAAGATCTCCATCGATGCCGGCGGCGCCGATCGCTTCCAGAACCAGTAGAGGCTCCTGCGGTAGAGGCTCTCACCGCTGTCCTGCTTGTAGAAGCGGGTGTTGCTCGTATCCATGGCCACGGCCTCCCAGACACCTTCGGGCTGGTAGGGCTTCACGCTCGGGCCACCAATCTTCCGCACCAGCAGGCCGCTGACGGTGAGGGCGGTGTCGCGGACCATCTCGGCGTCCATGCGATACCGCGGTCCTCGCGAAAGGAGGCGATTGGCGGCGTCCTTGGAGAGCTTCTCGGGGGTTGCGATGGCGGCCTGACGGTAGGCGGCGCTCGTCACCATCAGTCGGAAGAGCTTCTTGATGTCCCATCCGCTCTCGCGAAACTCGACCGCCAGCCAGTCGAGCAGTTCCGGGTGGCTCGGGAGTTCTCCCGTGATGCCAAAATCACCACTCGTCTTCACGAGTCCGTTGCCAAACACCTCCTGCCAAAAGCGATTGACGGTCACGCGGGCCGTCAGGGGATGTTCCTGCAGGAGGAGCCAGCGGGCGAGGCCGAGGCGGTTTTTGGGGAATGACTCCGGAAAGGGGGGAAGCACATCGGGCGTGTCTGCGCCGACCGTGGCTTGCGGCTTGTCGTATTCCCCCCGATCGAGAATGGCGGCCTGTGGCATCTCGCCTTTTTCGTTCATCACGTGGGCAATCGTGCCCCGTGTACGGATCTGGGCCTGCTCCCTCTCGAGGGAGGCCACTCGGGACGACGCCTCACGAAAGGCGTCGTCGACCGTCACGAGCCACCAGTCGTAGAGCCCCTTTCCAGCCTTCGTGCGATCCTCCGCGGGAAGGGTTGCCAGTTCGCGAACCAGACCCGCCTTGGCGAGCCCCTGGGCATCGCCCTCCGAGAAGCAGCGATCCCAGATCGTGAGGTTCGCGAGTCCAACGCCGTGGGCCGTGGCTCCCTTGAGGCGGCCACCGATGACAAGCGGCGACTCGGATCGCACGCTGCCCCCTGAAAAGGTCTTGGTTTCCGGTTTTGTTTTCTGCCGCGTGCCATCGAAGAAGATCGAGATGCCTGCGGGAGAACCGCTGCCGTCGTAGGCCACCGTCACGAGGGTCCACGTGTCGGGCGGAAGCTGCTTGGTGGTCGCCACCTTCACGGCGTTGTCGGGCCATGAGTCGATGAGGTGCATGGCGATCCGGCGCGACTGCACCCAGACATCCCACCCACGGTGGTGCGCGTCGGGGTTCATGCGGGAGACGAGGGCGTAGGAGGAATCATTGGCGGGCACGCGGGTCCACATCGAGACGGTGAAGGGCTGGTCGTATTCAAAGGCTCCTGCGTCTGGCAGTTCGATCGCTCGCCCGTCGAGCAGGGCGGCGGGTTTGCCCCTGGGGCCCTCCACCCACGTCGTCGAGGCGGTGAGCGGCACCTCACGAGGTTCGCCGACGAGCGAGACGGTCGCGGAGGCACCGCTCCCCTCGGTGAATGGAACATCCACAAGCGGCGTGCCGTGCGGCAGGAGCCCTTCGAGTGCCAGCGGCGTGATGGTTCGAAGCCAGGCGTTGAAGTCGTCGCGTCCATGACGCCGGCGGTCACTCACGATCTTCTTGGTGTCGGCGAGAAGCGGCTCGAGTTCGGCGTGCCGCGGCTGATCATCAGGATGTGGCACCACGAGAATGGGCGGCGTGTCGCTCACGTTGCCATCCTTGGCGGCCTGGGTGGTGTTATTGAAGAAGGCCGACAGTTCGTAGAACTCCCGCTGGGAGAGTGGGTCGAACTTGTGGTCGTGGCACACCGCGCATCCGGCCGTGAGTCCCAGCCATACCGTGGCTGTCGTCTCGGTGCGATCTCGCGTGTAGAGGACGAGATACTCCTCGTCGATGATCCCTCCTTCGTTCGTCGTGACATTGCAGCGGTTGAATCCGCTCGCAATGCGGTCATCGAGTCGATTGGCTGGCGACGTGTCCGGGGCATGGTCGTCGACAAGGTCACCGGCCAGTTGAACGATCGTGAACCGGTCGAAGGGCATGTTGCGGTTGAAGGCGTCGATGACCCACTGCCGATACGACCACATCTCCCGCTCGTTGTCGAAATGGATGCCGTGCGTGTCGGCGTAGCGGGCGTAGTCGAGCCAATGGCGTCCCCGGTGCTCGCCCCATTCAGGGGTCGACAGGAACGACTCGACGAGCCGCTCGTAGGCATCGGGGGCCGGATCGTCAACGAACGCATCGACCACGGAGGGGTCGGGCGGGAGACCGGTGAGGTCGAACGAAACCCGACGGGCCAGGGCATGGCGATCGGCTTCGTCGGCCGGAGTCAGGCCTTCCGATTCGAGGCGGGCGAGCACGAAGGCGTCGATTGGATTTCGGATCCAATCGGTCCGGTGGACCGTCGGCACGGGAGGCCGTGACGGCGGCATGAACGACCAGTGCGGTTCGTATTCCGCACCGTCCGCGATCCACTGGCGCAGGAGATCCTTCTGCTCGGCAGTGAGCGGCTTCTTGACCGACGGTGGGGGCATCACCTCGTCGGGATCGTCGGAGAAGATGCGATCGAGCATCGCGCTCGAGTCGGGGTCACCCGGCACGATGGCCGTCGATTCCACGGCGTCGTCACGACGATCGAGGCGGAGATCGGCCTTGCGGCTCGCCGAGTCGGCGCCATGGCAGGCAAAGCAGTGCTCCACCAGGATCGGCCTGATATCCTCGTTGAAACCGGGCGCGTCAGCCCAGGTGAGTGAGGCCGACACCGAAGCCAGCACGGCTAGGGCAGTGACGAGGCGATGCATGCGGAAGCCTGCTGGGGTATGCCGGGCGTTGCGATCCGCTGGCTCCCACGAACTGATACCCTGATTCATCCTTAAATTATCATCCCCGTGTGCGTGGGGCAACGCACCGGGATTTGTCATCGGAATGAGTGACGCGACGTCACCAGCCTCGTTGGAGACCATCATGACGCGACGAGTCGGGTTCGGTGCCCTGCTGTGCCTGCTGTTCGTTCCGACGGGTCTGGTGATGGCCGATGGCGCGGCCGACACCGCCTGGCCGGCCATCACCCGGGAGGCCAGGCCATGGACACGATGGTGGTGGCTCGGCAGTGCTGTCGATGCGCCGAACCTCACGAGTGAACTCGAATCGATCGCGTCGGCTGGGTTTGGCGGGGTCGAGATCACGCCGATCTACGGCGCGAAGGGCGCCGAGAGTCGTTTCCTGAAGTTTCTGTCGCCCGACTTCGTCAAGGCACTCACCCACACCTGTGCGGAGGCCGAACGGCTCGGGCTTGGCGTCGACATGGCGACGGGAACAGGCTGGCCGTTTGGAGGCCCTCACGTCGGCCCCGACGACGTGGAACTGAAGATTGCAGGCAGAGAAGGTGTGTTCGATCCGCAGCCAACGCGGTTCAAGGTGAAGCGGGCGGCCCCCGGGGGCGAGGGATTCGTGGTGAATCCCTTTTCACCTGCGGCGGCACGACGGTACCTCGAGCCCTTCACGGCCGCGCTCGGGACCTTGCCCACGGGCGCGATCCACGGCCACTTTCACGACTCCTTCGAGTACCAGGCCAATTGGTCCGCCGAGGTGCCCGAGACCTTTCGAGCGATGCACGGCTACGAGCTATCGTCGCAGCAGGATGCCCTCGAAGGTCGGGGAGATCCTGACACGGTCGCCCGGGTGAAGGCCGATTACCGAGCCACGCTCGCCGCACTTCATGCCCACTACCTGAAGGTGTGGATCGACTGGTGCCACACGATGGGGAGCCTCGCCCGCGAGCAGGCGCACGGGGCCCCGGCGAACATCATCGATCTCTATGCGATGGCCGACGTGCCCGAGACGGAGGTGTTTGGCGCGAGCCGTTTCGAGATTCCCGGCTACCGGCGTGATCCTCGCCAGATCAGCAAGAATCTGCCCCAGCCGCTCGTCTGCCGCCTCGCCTCATCGGCGGCCCATCTCGCGCGGCGGCCGAGGGCTTCATCGGAAACGTTCACCTGGATGAGGGAACACTTCTGCGAGTCTCCCTCCCAGATGAAGCCGGAGATCGACCAGTTGCTGCTCGCAGGCATCAACCAGGTTTTCTATCACGGCACCGCCTATTCCCCGGCCGATGCGGCCTGGCCGGGCTGGCTTTTTTACGCGTCGACGCAGGCCAACCCGCGCAACCCGCTGTGGCGGGACCTCGAGGCGGTAAACGTTTTCATCGCGAGGGCGCAGGCGATGCTCCAGTCGGGCGAGCCCGACAACGACCTCCTGATCTATTGGCCCATCCACGACCTGTATCACGCGCCGAAGGGATGGCAGCGGGCTTTTTCAATGCACGGTGACGATTGGCTCACCGAGGCACCGTCGGGGAAAATGGCGCAGGCGCTCCTGGACATGGGGCTCTCGTTCGACTTCGCGTCCGATGCCCTGCTGACGGAGGCACCCCGTTATCGTGCCGTGGTCGTGCCGCCGTGCCGGCTGATGCCGCACGACACCCTTACGCGGTTGCTTGATCATGCCGAGGCGGGAGGCACGGTGATCTTCGTCGGCCAACTTCCCGACGATGTGCCGGGATTTGGACGGCTGGAGGATCGACGGGCGGCCCTGGCCGCGCAGAAGCGGCGGGTGGTGTTGCCGACCCAGGATCGCGGGACGCCGGTGGCCCCGCTCGGCGCCGGCAAGGTGGTGATCGTATCCGACGCGAACGGCGTGATTGACCCCCTCCCGGTTTCTGTACCAGTGCTCATGAGAGGTTTGGGGAACAGTCCGCGTGGTGTGTCGGAGGGAGGGGCGTAGCCCCGACCGGAGACACACCACGCGACGCCGCCGGGACCACCCCGGAGGCCGTATCGTCGAGCCCGGCGACGAACGCCGCCGGGGTCATCCACTTCAGGCCGCCATGCGGCCGCCTGTGGTTGTAGTCCATTCGCCACTGGTCGAGAACGACCCGAGCCTCAGGCAGGCTCAGGAACAGCTCACGATCGAGCAGCTCGTCACGAAGCCTGCCGTTAAAGCTCTCCACGTAGCCATTCTCCCAAGGACTCGCCTTCTGGATGTAGAGCGTGCGAACGCACGCCCTTGCCAGCCACTCCTGGATCTCCTTGGCGACGAACTCAGGGCCGTTGTCGCTCCGCAGGTGCTCGGGTGCTCCCCGCACGGCGAACAGGTACTGCAGCGTCATGATCACGTCCCGGGCAGTGAACGACCGGGCCACTTCGATCGCCAGACACTCCCTCGTGAACTCATCGATCACCACGAGGATCCGCAGCTGCCTGCCATCCTCCGTTCGCTCCGTGAGGAAGTCGTAACTCCACACGTGGTTCCTGTACTGCGCCCGATGGCGAATGCACCCATTCGCACTCGACCCCGGTAATCTGCGGCGTTTTCGCTGCTTCTGTGGCACCTGCATGTGCTCCTCCTTCCAGATCCGATGCACCCGCTTGATGTTCACCTTCCAGCCCCCGAACGCTTCCGGACCCGTGAGAACCCGATGCGTACGCTCGCAGCCGTTCCTCGGGAACGTCTCCACGATCTTCCGCATCACCCCGAGCAACTCGCGGTCGCCGTCTACCTTCCTGGGACGGTGACGCTGAGTGCCCCGGTTCTGGCCGAGCACCCGACACACCCTTCGTTCCGAGACCTTCTGCTGCCCCAAGGACCGCCGGACGGATTCCACCGTCCGGCGGCGACGCTCGGGGCACGTCAGTTTGGGCGGGCGGCCTCCTTGAGGATCAGCATGTCCAGGGCCTGGTCCGCCACCAGCTTCTTCAGCCTCGAGTTCTCCTTCTGGAGCTCCTGAAGCTGCTTCGCCATCTTCGGATCCATGCCCCCGAACTTCGTTCGCCACCGGTAGTACGTCTGCTGGCTGATGCCCAGCCGTCGGCAGCCGTCGGGAACGGTCGCACCCTTCCCAAGGTCCACGTCAGCCTGCCTGAGCAAGCCCACGATCTGCTCTGCACTGCGTCGCTTCTTCATCAGAGAACCCTTTCAAGCCCCAGCAAGGGCACGAGGATTCTCTCACAAGACCTGGCTCAGGATTTGGGGAGGGGGTCA